>JYMV01024138.1_pt1 | contig 63494 bp, 52 predicted proteins | sample 338911 | NCBI WGS metagenome assembly JYMV01 (sample SAMN03354496, study PRJNA234377) | hydrothermal vent metagenome | biome: Deep sea; feature: Hydrothermal plumes at the Eastern Lau Spreading Center, Western Pacific Ocean; material: Seawater | place: Tonga | collected 2009 | depth 2000 m m | reverse complement strand
ATTCCCAGAATGAAGCTAGGAAGCTTGCCAGACCTTCCCGAAGGGCGAGTTTAAAATGTCCGTACTCTTTGTTGTGTCACCTTGATGTAGACCACTATACCTGCGGTAACACGCCGCGATTACGAACATTTTAACTCTCGCTGAGTGGGTAATGATCTATTCGGATTGGTATAAAATGCATTCAACGTATTATCCTAACTAGAATGCCCGTCTTCAGAACATATCTGGCACATCCACTCACTGAACATAGAGCCTAGCATTGCTTTGTTTTTGTACATCTGGGCATGAGTGAGTATACTCTGTGTAACTTAACTTCGAGTTTTTTGCCTAAGCTAAGTTCCACTAACAATAAAAAACAACAAGGGAATGTTATGTCTTCTAATAAGGCTCTCTTACCTACGACACTAGTTACTTTGCTACTGTTGGTTTGCTCTTTCTCCACACTGGGCGCAGATCAAACTAAGGCAGAACCGGAGTACGAAAAATTCAGTTCTTTGCCAACTTATTGGACTCCGTCGCTGTCACCCGATGGCTCAAAAATCGCTTTTGTTCAAAACGTTGAGCAAGAAGAAGCGTTTGCCATGCTTGCCACTTACGACTTAAAAAAGGGTGAAAAGCACTACCTACTGCGATCGGACAATGAACGCGTAAAAATTAACTGGTACAACTGGGTGAACAATGAACGGCTGGTGGTTAGCGCTCGTTACGAAACCCGCCGTGGCACCACGAAAGTTCACGACACACGGTTGTTAAGCATTAAGTTTGACGGTGAAGGCGGTGCATTCAACTTGGTTAAATGGGAGAGAATAAAGCGTCGAGCAGGTAACCCGAACCACATTCCTCAATTTCACGATGACGTTATCGACTGGCTGCCTGACGATCCAGAACATATTCTAATTGCCTTAGACGCTGAGGTGTTGGGGCTGCCGTCGGTTTACAAAATCAATGTTAATGATGGTGGCGTAAGTCGCATTATTCGCGGGAAAAAACGCATTAGAGATTGGATGACGGACCAACAAAATAACGTTCGTATAGGTGTTTCGCTTGATTACGATACAGGAGAGCGAGAAGTCTTTCTAAAAGAAGGAGACGATTGGCGCACCTTATTTGCTTACAACGCTATGTCTGACAAGGGTGAATACCCAGTTGGCTTTGCAAAAGACCCAAATATTCTTTATTTCAAAGGTTATAAAGGAGACTTCCGTGCATTGTACACCTTGAACCTTACTACTAATGAGCGAACAGAGGTGTATGCTGATGAAGGGTATGATGTTAATGGTAGCCTTATCTATTCACCGGTTACCCGAGATGCAATAGGAGTACGCCATGACGGTCGACATTATTGGGATGAACGTTACGTTGCTCTTCAAAATGGTATCGATGCTGGTCTTCCTGATTACGACAATACCTTAGTGAGCTTTAGCGACGACGAACAAACATATATTGTTTATTCAGAGTCGGACACCTTACCAGGAGTTTATTTGCTGGGTGACCGTAAAGAAGGCACGTTAGTGATGCTTTTTGAGCAATATGCTCAAATAGACCCGGCAAAATTATCTGAGCATACGTTAATTGATTATGAAGCCAGAGACGGCATCAAAATCGAAGCGTATTTGACTTTACCAAAAGGTGAAGGCCCGTTTCCTACCATTATTCATCCCCACGGTGGCCCTGGAGCAAGAGATTTCAGTGGTTTCGACTATTGGACAGCGTATTTTACATCGAAAGGTTATGCAGTACTAAGGCCTAACTTTAGAGGTTCTAGAGGGTATGGGTACAGCTTTGCGCAAAGCCAAATGAAAGGTTGGGGCTTGGCTATGCAAGATGATATCACCGATGCGGCAAACTGGATGGTAGAGCAGGGGCACGCTGAGCAAGACAACATGTGTATTGTGGGCGCTAGCTATGGCGGTTACGCCGCCCTGATGGCAACTGTCAAAACCCCGGATCTGTTTAAGTGTGCGGTGAGCTTTGCTGGCGTAAGTTCACTTAAACACGTCATTATTCATTCTCGCCGTTTCCTGAACAACGAATTTGTGAAAAACCAAATTGGGGATGATTATGATGACCTTGAAGCGCGCTCGCCTTACTACAATGCGAAAGGGATAAAGACGCCAATTTTGCTGGTACATGGAGAGGAAGATAGAGTTGTCCCTCCACTTCATAGTCGCTACATGGCTGACGAGTTAGATGATTACGACAAGGTCTACAAATATGTAGAGCTTGAAAGTGGCGACCACAATTTGTCTATTCAGCGAAATCGTCATATTTTCTTTAAGGAAATGGATGCATTTTTAGACCAACACCTTAGGCCAGCGAGTAAAGCGAGTGCTGCAACGGCAAACGTTTCAGCTTCCGAGTAACACCCGTTAAATGCACCAGTATTTACGACAAGATTTTGCTTGGCTGGCGGCTTTTTAACCAAGTTTCAGGTATACTCAACAAGGCGCGTTAATTTCGCGCCTTTTTAATTTCCCCCACTTTATTTCATATTCGAGACTTTATGCCCCAGACTTCTAATGGCGTATCTGAGGATACTGCAGTTGTGCAAAAGCCAGCGCTTGGCCTTGTTGAATTTGTTGCGCTAATGGCTACGATGACATCCCTTGTCGCGTTGAGCATTGACGCTATGCTGCCTGCGTTGATTCAAATTGGCGAGTCACTACAGGTCGCCGAGGCGCATCAAACCCACTTAATCGTTACCGTGTTCTTTTTAGGCATGGCACTGGGTCAAATGTTCTTTGGGCCTTTTTCCGATAGCCGCGGCCGTCGCCTAACTATATTAGTGGGCCTGTGTATTTTCGCCTTAGGTACATTTGTTTGCATGATGGCCACCAATTTGGAGACCATGCTGGTAGGTCGCGTTATTCAAGCATTTGGGGTGTCTGGGCCACGAATAGCCTCTATGGCAATTATTCGCGACCTTTACGTTGGCGATGCGATGGCAAAAGTCATGTCGTTTATCATGATGGTGTTTATATTAGTGCCTATGTTGGCGCCTATTATTGGGCAAACGGTGATGGAGTTGACCTCATGGTTCCATATTTTCACTATGTTTCTCATTGTGGCTACCATGGCCGGCATTTGGTTTTTTTCTCGTCAAGGGGAAACCTTGCCAAGAGCAAGGCGTAAAAAGTTTTCATGGGCGCAGTTTTTCGCATCTTCAAAGTTCATTCTAACTAACCCAGCAGTGATGGGTTACACCTTTGCCATGGGCTGTATTTTTGGGGCATTCTTGGCGTATTTAAGCGCTTCGCAAACCATATTTACTGTGTTTTACAACGTAGGTGAATGGTTTCCCTACATCTTTGCAACGCTTGCTTTTTCAATTGGTCTCGCCTCTTACTTTAACGGCAAAATGGTGATGCGTTTTGGGATGCGCAAGCTTTGTCGTTTTGCACTTAAAGGGGTTAACGGGTTTGCTGTTGTGTATTTAGCGTTGCTGTTGGCGTACGACGGCTTGCCGCCTTTAATTCCTACGGTTGCGGTTATGTTTGTAGGCTTTTTCTTTGTGGGCATACTGTTTGGTAACTTAAACGCCATGGCGATGCAGCCGCTTGGCGATATGGCAGGTTTAGGCGCGGCCATAATTGGCTCATTTTCTAGCCTTTTCTCGGTGCCTGTTGCACTGTTCGTCGACAGTTTCTTAAATGGAAATTTAATGCCTATCGGCTGGGGATTTCTCGTCTTTTTTGCTTTGTCTTACGTATCCGTACGCTATGCTGAGCGCGTTCGTGAAGGTTCTATTTAGAAGGTGTATCGGCGTGTCGCAGTGGTCAGTTGCGTAAGAAAGATACTTATTAGCAGGCTTACGGACATAAAAAAGCCCGACCAAAATGGTCGGGCAAGAGGGCTTAGTTAAGCACCTAACGACAGAAACTGTCCTAACCTATGATGGCCTTCATGTCAGTCATGTAGCCACGTAAGGTCTTACCTACCGATTCCACACCGTGTGAGCGGATGGCTTCGTTAATTTCAACAAGGCGTTTGTTCTCTACCTGATTAGAAGTAGCGGCTAAACCCTTACCGATAACGCTGGTATCAATGGTAGGCATAAATTTCTCACGCAAAATTGGAATTGCTGCGTTAGCAAACAAATAGTTTCCGTATTCTGCTGTGTCTGAAATAACCACGTTCATTTCATACAAACGCTTACGTGCGATTGTGTTAGAAATAAGCGGTGTTTCATGCAGTGATTCATAGTACGCAGACTCAGGTAGAATACCGGCTTCAACCATTACGTCGAACGCAACTTCAACACCGCACTTGATCATGGCAACCAGTAAGATGCCGTGGTCAAAGAATTCTTGTTCACTAATTTCACCTTCATAAGCCGGTGCGTTTTCAAACGCGGTTTCACCGGTTTCTTCACGCCACTTAAGCAGGTTCGCATCGCCATTCGCCCAGTCTTCCATCATGGTGCGAGAGAACTCACCGCTGATGATGTCGTCTTGGTGCTTTTCAAATAGCGGACGAAGTAAATCAGTTAACTGCTCAGAAAGCTCAAACGCTTTCACTTTTGCAGGGTTTGATAGACGGTCCATCATGTTAGTCACACCGCCAATCTTAAGTGCTTCAGTAATAGCTTCTAGGCCGTACTGAATAAGTGCACCTGCGTATCCTGGCTCGATACCGTCATCAACCATTTTTTCAAACGCAAGTACCGCTGCAACTTGTTGCATACCACACAAAATGGTTTGCTCGCCCATGAGGTCAGATTTAACTTCAGCCACAAATGATGACTCAAGTACACCTGCGCGGTCACCGCCCGTTGCACTTGCAAGTGCTTTGGCCTGATCCCAGCCTTTACCTTCAGGGTCGTTTTCTGGGTGTACAGCAATCAGAGTTGGTACCCCGAAGCCACGCTTATATTCTTCACGTACTTCAGAACCCGGGCTTTTCGGCGCACACATGATTACTGTGATATCGCTACGAATTTGCTGCCCTTCTTCAACGATATTGAAACCGTGAGAGTAACCTAGCGTTGCACCTTCTTTCATAAGCGGCATAACGGCTTCGACTACGCTAGCGTGCTGCTTATCAGGTGTTAAGTTATATACTACGTCTGCTTCTGGAATGAGCTGTTGGTAAGTACCAACGGTAAATCCGTTACTGGTTGCGCGCTTATATGAGTCGCGTTGCTCATCAATGGCTGCTTGACGCAGCGCATAAGAAACATCTAACCCTGAGTCACGCATATTCAAGCCTTGGTTAAGGCCCTGCGCGCCGCAGCCTACAATGACAATTTTCTTGCCTTTTAAGAACTGACAACCGTCAGCGAATTCATCTCTAACTGCTGGCGAAGTGACAGGGTGTTGAAATAATTAGCCATAAAAATTTCCGAACAACATTCATTTTTGTCAATATCAAACACCGACCTTGGTGTTGACAGACCTCGTCTATGACGACTTGATATTGAGACTAAAAGATTTCTTTTGTTTTGGAAAATGATATATTTGCAAGATAATGTTGCATAAAGTGAAATGTTTATGGATTTTCGCAGTCTACAGCTGTTCAATCACCTAGCTACCAGCCTACATTTTGGCATTACCGCCGAGGCCATGTATGTGTCGCCTTCTACATTAAGCCGCGTGATTCAGCGCCTTGAGGACGAGTTAAGCTGTACACTGTTTAAACGTGATAACCGCAAAGTGGCGCTAACCCACAGTGGGCACAAGCTGCTGTCTTTTTCAAAGCAAGCGCTGAAGGATTGGCAGCAGCTAAAGGTCGACTTAAAAGAAGATAACGACGCATTGCAGGGAGAGCTCAGCGTATTTTGCTCGGTTACCGCTAGTCAAAGCCACTTACCCGCTATGCTTAGACAGTTCAGGCAACAGCACCCGGGTGTTGATATACGCCTAATTACCGGCGATCCTGCCCTTGCGATAGAAAAAGTGAAAGGCAAACAGTGCGACTTATCTATTGCTATCTACACCCCTGATATGCCGACAGATTTACATTTCACCGCGCTTGATAATGTACCTTTGGTACTTATTGCTCCAAGAGAGTGGCGACTTACTCAACTAAGCCAGTTGGACTGGACCAAACATCAGGTGATTATGCCTGAAACCGGCCCAACCCGTCGTACTGCCTACCACTGGTTTGCTGAACACGGTATTCGTCCAAATGTGTATGCTTATGTCGGCGGTAACGAGGCTATCGTGAGCATGGTTGCACTTGAATGTGGTGTGGGTTTTGTGCCTAAAGTGGTACTTGATCACTCCAGTATGGCCAATGCTGTAACCCAAATACCTGTTGAAGATATTGAGCCTTATGCCCTAGGTTTATGCTGCTTGCAGGATAAGCAAAACGAGCCGCTTATAAACGCCTTTATGCAGCTTAATTTGCAAACTCGTGGGTAAATTTAGGATATAAGTTGTATTTAGCTTGTAATCAGCTGGCGCTCAACTGCTTAATAAGATTATCGAGGGCGCGATAGCCTAATGCTTCTGCAATGTGTGCTCTCGACACGGTGTTTTCCTCTTCAAGGTCAGCAATGGTTCTTGCCACTTTTAACGTGCGATGAAACACCCGCATAGACAAATTAAGCTGTTTAGCAGCGGCTTGTAAAAACTGCAAATCAGCGTCATCTAGCAAACATATATCGGCAAGCTCACCCGCGTGCAGCGCACCATTTGGCTTACCTTGCCGTAGCCCTTGTTTGTGACGCGCTGCAATGACTCGCTCTCGCGTTGCGTGTAACGAGTCGTCAGGTCTATTGGCACGCTCTGGCAGATCGTAGTCAGGTAGCCGAGGCACTTCGACTTGTATATCAATTCTATCAAGCAGTGGGCCCGATAACCGGTTCAAGTAGTTGAGCTGTTGCTGCGGGGTTAGTCGGTTATCATCAATATCACCTGTCGGGCTTGGATTCATCGCCGCTACTAGTTGAAAGTTGGCGGGGTATGTGGCGCTTCCTGAAGCACGAGACAAATGCACGTCGCCGGTTTCAAGTGGCTCGCGCAATACATCCAGTGCCTTTCGCCCAAATTCAGGCAGTTCGTCTAGAAACAAAATACCATTATGAGCCAGCGATATTTCACCCGGTACAGGGTTTGAGCCACCGCCAGTAAGCGCCACCGCAGAGCTAGTATGATGGGGCGAGCGGAGGTGGCGAGTTAGAAAACGCTCTGCATGCAGTTTTTCGCCTTTCACAGAGTGAATGGCAGCCACTTCCAACGCTTCTTCCTCGCTCATATCGGGTAATAGCGATAGCATTCGGCTGGCGAGCAGGCTTTTACCTGTGCCAGGAGGGCCCACCATAAGTAAATTGTGTGCTCCACTTGCTGCGATAACAAGCGCTCGTTTGGCTTGCTCTTGGCCGATAATGTCATCCCACCCTGAAAGGGGGCTGTTAAGTGCTCGCGAGGTAAACGGTTGGCCTTTAGCAAGTTTTTTGTTGCCGGCAAGGTGTTCATAAACAGACTGTAAATCGAAAGCAGGATAGCGCGTTGCGTGAGAAACCAATGCAGCCTCTACGTCATTATCACCTGGGTATACGAGCGCAATGTCTTCGTGTGCAGCTGCCATTACCACAGGAATTAGCCCGTTTACTGGCTTTATTTCGCCGTTTAATGCAAGCTCGCCCACAAAGGCAATGTTGAGCAGGCTAATGTCTGAGATGTAGCCCGACGCAGCTAAAATGCCTACGGCGATGGGAAGGTCGAACCGCCCGCCAAACTTGGGAATATCTGCCGGCGCTAAATTGACGGTTATTCGTTTTGCGGGAAACTCAAAACCACTGTTTATCAGGGCACTGCGTACTCTTTCTCGCGCTTCTTTAACGCTGGTTTCTGCCATACCGACCAGTTGAAAAGCAGGTAAACCATTAGCTAGGTGAATCTCTACACTTACCTCTGGCGCTGCCACGCCCTGCCCTGCAAAGGTTTTAACAACAGCCATTCCCATAATCTAAACAACCTCCTCTCGCTGAATACTTATGATTCGTGGTTTTGAAACGCAAACGTGTCAGCGCGGTAAAAATGCAAGCCAACGCAGTCGGCGTAAACTTTAGAGAGAGTCGGGATAAGATGTAACTGTACTAACGATGGGATCTACTGAGAGTGCATAAAACGCTTGGCATGCAATGACCCTGCTCAGCAAACTTAGGCTAGTGCTAGTGGTGGTCGTTGTAGAAAACGGGCAGCTGCCAATGCCAGCGCATGGCGCCAAGCCTAAACAGTACGGTTGTGACAAGGGCCGCAATACCACACCACTGTGTGGCGAGTTCCATTTGCATGCCTATTCCATAAACCACGCCCCCTGCAATACAGGTCATGGCATACAGTTCGCCGTTGAGTACCAGCGGTACCTCTCGGCAAATAACGTCCCGCAACAGACCGCCAAACACGCCGGTAATGGTGCCCATGGCAACCGCCACGGCCATGCCTGTGTCGTTTGCCAAGGCTTTCTCTATGCCTACTACGTTAAACAGCGCCAGCCCGAAAGCATCGGCAATTAATAAATAGTGAAAAGGAAAGCGTGGACTAATACGCAGCCAGATAATGGGTATAAAGGCGGCTATCAGTGTGGTGTATAAATAATCGGTATCGGCAATCCAGAAGACCGGGACATCTAACATGACATCACGCAGTGTTCCGCCGCCAATGGCGGTTGCGCTGGCAAGCACGACCACGCCAAATCCATCCATACGCTTTTGATAGGCCATCAGGGTGCCGGAAATTGCGCACACTGCAACCCCCGCTAAGTTTAACCAATGAAACCAATCAAACATCTTCTTGTACCCTTTTACTACCCTTAAAAACTCGCCATTCCTACCGCAAAATACTTGATCAGGCCTTATGTTTCATGCTATTTCTTTGCCCAATATCGAAACGTACTGTTGAGATTACGGTTCGTGATATTGAGTGATGAGGTAAAGCCATAACCTCTAACGAACAACATTTCATAATTACAATGCCAATGGACATAGGTATTGTATGTCAAATATATCATATAAAACAAAGCGCTACTGATGTGTTAGCAGTTAGGCTTTGTTGCTCCTCGCTTTGAACGACCTTAGATGATGTGTTACATCATCAGTATGACATGCAATTTTGAGTAAAACAGCGCGTATTGGAAGTTGAGCCAAAGCATTACTGGTTTACCACTGTTTTTTAGTTTCACAAAAAGGTCTAGCGCCTAAACCTAGAACCTTAAATTAACGGGAAGGATTTATGCCCAAGTTACGTTCAGCAACTACCACCCAAGGTAGAAATATGGCGGGAGCTCGCGCGTTATGGCGAGCAACTGGAATGAAAGACTCTGATTTCGGCAAGCCTATTATTGCTATTGCGAACTCATTTACGCAGTTCGTACCTGGGCATGTTCACCTAAAAGATCTCGGCCAATTAGTGGCACGCAGCGTTGAAGAAGCGGGTGGTGTGGCGAAAGAATTCAACACTATCGCAGTGGATGACGGTATCGCCATGGGGCACAGCGGTATGCTGTATAGCTTACCATCTCGAGAAATTATTGCTGATGCAGTGGAATACATGGTGAATGCACATTGCGCCGATGCCATCGTTTGTATTTCTAACTGCGACAAGATTACCCCGGGAATGCTAATGGCGTCTATGCGCTTGAACGTACCGGTCATTTTTGTGTCTGGGGGCCCAATGGAAGCGGGTAAAACCAAGCTTTCAGACCAGCTTATTAAACTAGACTTGGTTGACGCCATGGTAGCGGCTGCTGACGACAAAGTTAGCGATGCTGATACCGACGAAATTGAGCGCTCAGCCTGCCCTACCTGCGGCTCATGTTCAGGGATGTTCACCGCGAACTCCATGAACTGTCTAACCGAAGCGTTAGGTTTATCTTTGCCGGGCAACGGCTCTATGCTGGCTACCCACGCCGACCGTGAAGGTTTATTTAAACAAGCGGGCAAACAAATTGTTGAGCTGTGCAAGCGTTACTACGGCGACGATGATGACAGTGTATTACCACGTAATATCGCTAACTTTAAGGCTTTTGAGAATGCCATGAGCTTGGATATTGCCATGGGTGGGTCGACCAATACCATTTTGCATCTGTTAGCAGCGGCAATGGAAGGCGAAGTGCCGTTTACTATGGCAGACATCGACAGATTGTCTCGCAAAGTGCCTCACCTATGCAAAGTGGCACCTTCAACACCCAAATACCACATGGAAGACGTACACCGAGCGGGTGGCGTTTTGGGTATTTTGAACGAGCTAAATAAGGCTGGCTTGCTGAACACCGATGTTAATCATGTTTTAGGAAAACCGCTTACCGACGTTATCAGCGAGTGGGACATCACTAACCCTGAAAACGAAGACGCTATTACCTTTTATCGCGCGGGTCCTGCGGGTATTCGCACGACAAAAGCATTTAGCCAAGATTGTCGCTGGGACGAAGCCGATGACGACCGCGAAAACGGCTGCATTCGCTCTATCGACCATGCGTTCAGTCAAGAAGGTGGCCTAGCCGTGCTTTACGGTAATGTGGCTGAAGATGGCTGTATTGTAAAAACGGCTGGCGTAGATGAGTCTATTCTTAAATTCAACGGAACTGCGAGAATCTACGAAAGCCAAGATGATGCGGTAGCAGGTATCTTGGGCGATGAAGTAAAAGCCGGTGATGTGGTCTTCATTCGCTACGAAGGTCCCCGCGGCGGCCCGGGTATGCAAGAAATGCTGTACCCAACGTCTTACTTGAAATCTAAAGGGTTAGGCAAGCACTGCGCTTTGGTAACAGACGGACGCTTTAGTGGCGGTACCAGTGGGTTGTCTATAGGTCACTGCTCACCTGAAGCCGCCAGTGGTGGTGGCATTGGCCTAGTGGAAGATGGCGATAAAATTGAAATAGATATACCCAATAGAAGTATCAATATTGCTATTAGCGATGAAGAACTAGCAGAACGCCGCGCGAAAATGGAAGCCAGTGATAAGCCTTGGAAGCCGAAAGATCGCGTTCGTGAAGTCTCCACATCACTTAAAACCTTTGCGGCGTTAGCAACCAGTGCCGATAAAGGTGCAGTGCGTGATGTGACTAAGCTGGAAAATCTATAATGGCAGCCGAACACGTTAGCGATCATGAATATTTGAAGAAGATCTTACTTGCCCCTGTTTACGATGTAGCAGTGGCAAGTGAACTTTCCTATATGTCTTTGCTTTCAGCCGAGCTTGGCAATGAAATTTTTCTGAAACGCGAAGATCAGCAGCCGGTAAAAAGCTTTAAGCTGCGCGGTGCCTATAACCGTATTTGCTCACTAAGCGACGAGCAATTGCAAGCTGGCGTAATTGGCGCCTCTGCGGGTAATCATGCGCAAGGCTTAGCGTACAGTGCAAAAATGAAAGGTATTCAGGCGACTATTGTCATGCCTGAAACCACGCCTGATATCAAGGTAGACGCAGTACGACGCTTCGGCGGTGAAAACGTGAATGTGGTATTGCATGGCACCAGCTTTGATCAAGCAAGTAGCCATGCAAAAGCATTATGTGAGACCCACGGTTATACCTTTGTTCCGCCCTTTGACGACCCCGATGTCATTGCAGGGCAAGGTACAGTCGCGCGAGAGTTGCTAGAGCAAAACCCACACCTCGATATCTTATTTATTGCTGTGGGCGGCGGTGGTTTAGCCGCTGGTATTGCGGTTTACTTAAAGCAACTAAAACCAAGCATAAAAATCGTTGCGGTAGAGTCGGAAGAATCGGCCTGTTTCATTAAAGCAAAGGCGCAAGGCGCGCCTACCGAGCTTGAAAGCGTCGGCATTTTTGCTGATGGCGTTGCTGTTAAAGTGATGGGGCAGGAAACTTTCCGTCTGTGTAATCGTTTAATTGATGAAACCATTACGGTTACTAATGATGAAATATGCGGAGCAATTAAGGATATCTTTGATGATACCCGTGTTATTGCAGAGCCTGCGGGCGCATTGTCGGTGGCGGCAATTCGCAAGTACGCTAAGCAACACGACCTCAAAGGTAAGAAGTTAGGCGGCATTCTGTGTGGCGCAAACATCAACTTTCATACCCTTCGCTATGTGTCTGAACGCTGTGAATTAGGTGAGCAGAAAGAAGCGGTCTTTGCGGTTAAAATTCCTGAAAACAAAGGTGCGTTTAAACAGTTTTGCGAGTGCGTTGGGGCAAAAGCAATCACCGAATTTAACTATCGCTATGCCAGTGAGAGCGAAGCACATATTTTCGTGGGCGTTAAGCTCAAAGGCGGGCAGCAAGAGTTCGCGGCACTGCAAAGCGACCTTGAAAGCAAAGGGTATGACTGCGTTAACTTAACCGATAATGAGTTAGCGAAGCTCCATGTTCGCCACATGGTTGGTGGCCGTCCGCCAACTATTCTCAACGAGCAAGTCTTCAGCTTTGAATTTCCTGAGCGTCCGGGTGCGCTACTGAACTTCTTAAATACGTTAGGTGAACAGTGGAATATTACCCTATTTCACTATCGCAACCATGGCGCAGCAGAAGGTTTGGTATTGGCAGGCTTTGATATCGCACCAGAAAGTAGAGATGACTTTAACCAGCATGTTGCTGAGTTAGGCTATAAGGTTGAAGAAGTAACAGACAACCCCGCCTATCGTTTTTTCCTGTCGCAACCAGCGAAGGTTTAAATAGCGAAACAGGCGAAACGAGCCTATCTCCCGTTTTCGCTTTGTATTGCTTCGCGTTAAGCGCAGGTTTACCGGGGAGCGATACGAAGCGGCACTATCTAGCGTCTATCTATCAATGAAGTATGGGGATTTTCAATGCCTGCCTAGATAGATTGACGCGCAATAAAAAGCCCATGCAGTAGCATGGGCTTTCTCTTTTTACCTAAGCTCCGTAGTGCTGGCAAATTCAGCCAGCTAGCGTCGCCTTAATTCGAAGCGTTTAGTGTAACGTTCTCCAAATGCTGCATCATTTCTGGCCAAATCAGGGCCATAACGTCAGCACGTAAGGCTTCACACTCTTCTGAGTACTTCAAGCTGCCATCTTTTTCAGAGTCCAGCCAGTGGTTTTCTTTCAATGCACTGATAAAGCTAGACAACACATTCTTATCGTAAAACTCTGGTGAGCTTAGCCCGTAGAGAGCAGATAAGCGTTCAGCCACTTGCTTACTTTCGCGCTCAAGCGCACTTCGGCTAATCACTTTTTCTTTATCAAGAATGGTCAATACCACCGCGTAACGCTGAAGCGTTTCCTGCATACATCGGCTTAACAGCCATGCTGAGTGGAATTGTTTGCAGTGTGCATCTGGCGGCAACAGTTCATCGCCCTCCTGACGCAACAATCCTTTGTTTAGTAGCGCTGTTATAAGCGCATCAGTATGCGCAAGCGCCTCATCTTGGGTAAGGTGCAAGAACAGCTCTTTTTGCAGCAACGGATAAAGCGCCGCAATAAGCTGAAAAATACTGTTCTTCGTGGTGCCTTTCTTCGCGAAGATAGACGCCATAATAAGACCTGGGATCGCGAATAAGTGCAAAATGTTGTTGCGATAATAAGTAAGGTATACCGCAGATTTTGGTTGAGGACTGATCAAACGCCCATAATCGTCTTCTTTTACGTCAAAGCGGCCTAATTTCAGCGTATCGCGCAGTAGCTCTCCCGCTGATGAATCTGGAATGGTGGCATCATCGCTGAACGGTACCGCTTTAAACAAGTCCATGAAGTCGCCCATTGCTTGTTTTAACTCTGCTTCACTCATGGTCTGTCGTTTAGAAGACAGTAAGCATAACGACGCTAACGCCATACCATTTAATGCCGCTGCGCGATTAATTCGCGTCATAACATTATTGGCCAGTTCGTTAACCGCAGGTGTCAGCCACGCTGGTTTTTTCTCTGGCTCGGCATCGCGACAATCTCGCCAGTTAGGCACATGATTTTCAAGAAACTGGTTAAGCGCAATGGGTTCGCCAAAATTCACGTATCCGTGACCATAATTCTTGAGTTTACGAATAGCCGAGAACACCTGAAGGTTAGATTCCTTTTTCTTCTTAGAGCCTTTGAGTTCGTTCAAATAGCTCTTCACTTCCATCACGTTTTCATAGCCGATATAAACAGGCACGATACTAACTGGACGGTTAACGCCTTTGAGCATGGCTTGAATGGTCATGGCTAGCATGCCCGTTTTCGGTGGGATCAAACGGCCGGTTCGGCTGCGGCCACCTTCGGGATAGTATTTTACCGAATAGCCTTTGTTAAACAGCAGCTCTAGATATTCTCTGAAAACAGCTGTGTAGAGCTTGTTGCCTGCAAAACTGCGGCGTAAGAAAAAAGCACCGCCACGACGGAACATTTTTCCAACCGGCCAAAAGTTCAGATTGATACCTGCAGCGATATGTGGCGTAACCATACCCTCGTGATAAATCACGTAAGTCAATAATAGGTAATCCATGTGACTACGGTGGCACGGTACGTAGATGATTTCATGACCATTAGCCGCCAATTCACGAATGCGATCGGCATGACCTACACTAATACCGTTATAAATTTTGTTCCATATACGGGTAAGTAGCCTGTCGCCAAAACGAATTAGCCCTTCGCGGTAGTCTGCCGCGATTTCTGTGATGTAGGTTTGGGCAGTCTCTTTCGCTTTTTCATGAGACACCTTCTTGCTTCGTGATTCCTCAGCAATAGCGCGACGCACTGCATCAGAGCCCAACACACTATTATTGAGTTCTTGGCGCTCTAACAGCGTAGGGCCAGTCATGCTTTGGCGCTTTCTTTGAAAGTGAGTGCTTGCTACGCGCACAAGCTTATGTGCAATACTTTGGTCACTGCCATGTTGATTGGACATCGCGCGTGCAGAAACGGCTTTAGAGTAGTTAATAAAGTTGTCGCGGCCCAAAAACAGCACAATGAACAACTTACGAAGCCAACTTGGCGCCGCTTTATCAGCAATGAGATCGCTTAAGCCTGGCTTACCACGACCCGGGGCACGGCCCCACGTCACATAGACAGGAACAACTTGTAAATCTAGGTTTTCATGGTCTCTATGCAAATGAAAGAGGTCAGTAAAAACGTCTTCAATTCCCGTATCTTTAGCCGACGAACGGAAAAGAGGCTGGGTTTTGCGTAAAAATAAGGTCGACGAATACTCTCGCCCCGCTAATGTGAGGGTTTCTGTAGGACTAGGTAAACCTAGCGCTTTAGTCGACATTCTCAGTGCAAGTTGGTCTGTCACTGAGTTGGTGGGGAGTAGATAAACGATAGGTTTACTTTTATCTATTCCTAATTCGGTTTCAACGTTAACTGGAATGCTGTGGGCTTTAACCAGTAACTTAACAGGATAATGAAATACCGACAGAAGGGCTTTTCGCATCCACGACATGAATTATGTAATCCTATGAAATAAAAACGGGTGAAGTGTAACACAAACGCGTCACAATCTCGCGACAAGCCAATTTCATCGCTTCTCATGCTGTAATGACTATCCATAACATGGGAAGTTCAAAAGCGCCCTTCTCCTTTTCTTGTGAGTCACAGCCATTTCTATAATGGGTTCGAATACAGAGAACGTAACATTAGCTGTATTTAATTGCGGTACAGCCGGACTGTTACTACTTTTATAAGGGCAAATGAATATGAGCAAGCAGTAGTGGATGATCAAAGCCGTTTAAAGACAATTGATGACTTTATGCTCAATAGCGAAGTGCCGTTAGATCTTGATGATTTAATGATGGTGCTCGCAGAGGCATACAAGGTGCCGATCGCACTCATTGGCGTCGTCGGAGAGTTTGAAGAAACCTTTAAAGCACACTACGGAACCACTCTTTCTAAAGTCACTCGTGAACATGCGTTTTGTAGTCACGTTGTTGAAGAGCGCAAGCAGGTGGTTGTTAGCAACGCGCAAGAAGATCCACGGTTTATGCATAATCCTCTCGTCACCGGAGAGCCTCACATTTGTTTTTACGCAGGAACGCCGATCGAGATAAATGATCAGGTAATCGGTGCCGTATGTTTAATTGATACCGTGCCAAGAGAAATAGACGCAAAACACTTAGAAGTTTTAGAGAGAATAGGTGCTTTGGTTAGTCAACATATTTCGCTTTCAAGAGAACACGAAGCGCTTAAACGCGAGCATGGGCTTATTGAGAAGTCTCCTATTGTGTTGGCAACGTGGCGCTATGATACGTCGTTGAGGCTGGTGTATATCTCGAAAAATAGTGAGCGTGTATTGGGAGTTTCACCCCAAGATTTGCTCACTGGAACGGTGGCATTGAGTGAGGTGCTGTCTGAGGAGGCGGAGGGTGATTTTACCTTTGCTATGCAGGCCCACATGGAAGGTGTGGAAACGCACACCTGCCGTCTTCAGATAAAGACGCCAACGCGTACTATTTGGGTGAGCATGATATCAACGGCAAATTTTCGCGAAGACGGCATGTTGTACTCGGTTCAAGCATTTTTGTTTGACACTAGTGACCAAAAGTATGTGGAAGATAAGCTCAACAAAACCAATCAGCGGATGCGTTTATTACTCGAGGCTTCAGAGTTAGGAACATGGGACTGGAACTTGGCCGCCGATGTTAATCAAGTCAACAAGCGCTGGTGCGACATTGTTGGTCTTGAGTATGAATACTATGACAGTGGCTCCCGCTTTTTTAGACAGCTCATTCATCCCGCGGATTACGTCAAAGTTGAAAAGCAGCTCAACATGCATCTAATTGGTAAGAGCAAAGTCTTTAACACCACATTTCGCATGAAACACACTGATGGCTCTTGGGTTTGGGTTGAAAGTTATGGGAAAACCGTTGAGACAGATGCCCAAGGTAAGCCGGTTCGTATAGCAGGTATTCATAGAGATATAACGCAACGAATGGAAAGCGAACTGCATGAGAGAAAGAAAACCCAGCTCCTTCAATTTATCAATAAAACCCGGGCATCATATCTCCAAAACAATGACTTGACGATGGCGTGTCAGTCCGTATTGGCCGAACTCATAGATATCTCAGATAGCCAGTTTGCCTTTGTCGGCCAAATGAAAGGAGACGGTAGCTCATCTAGACTTTTCATTCATGCGATTTCTGAAATTGTTTGGGATAACAGTAGCTTTTCTCAATATGCAGAATACAAAAAACGAAACCTCTACTTTAGTAACTTCGATAACCTTTTTGGAACCTCAATTTTAACGGGAGAAGTTACCATTAGTAATGCGCCAAACAGTCACCCTAATTCCAAAGGTGTTCCGCACGGTCATCCGCGCATTAGCCGATTTTTAGGCCTACCTATAAAAGTGAAAGATAAAGTAGTGGGAATGGTCGGTTTAGCGAATAAGTTTGATACCTATACTGACGAAGATGCTGAGTTTCTACAGCCCTTTTTAGATGCATTGGCTGGCTTGTTCTACGCAGTAGAGCTTGAGGAAGCCCGAGCCGTTGCTGAAGAGAAGCTTAGGCATTTGGCGATGACTGATTCTTTAACGGGCCTTTATAACCGACGCGCGTTCCTTGACGAGTGCATCTCATTTTCAAAACAACATTGTCGTGGATGTGTTGCTATCGTCGATATTGATCACTTCAAAAAAGTAAACGATACCTACGGTCACGATGCTGGAGATCAGGCGCTTATTGCTGTTGCAAGAAAAATAGCTAAACATAATCAAACGCCAAATGTCGTGGCTCGATTAGGAGGAGAAGAGTTTGCAATAGTCATGATAGGTGACAAGAAAGAAGAGATCCATAGGCAGCTAGAAGCACTGCGCATTGCTGTTGAAGAAGGAAGGGTGACCTACAAGACAGACACGATGAATTTATCGATCAGCATTGGCGCAACATTTATCAAAGACACCTTTGAGGCGGATTTCAGCGCCCTCTTATCGCTTGCTGACAAGGCGCTGTACAGAGCCAAGAAGCAGGGCAGAAACCAAGTCGTATGGGATGAATAATAATAGTACGTGGCTTCGCCTACATTAAATATAAGCGTATACGCTCAAGGCGCTGTTGCTAGATTGATAAAGTTAAGTTATAAAAAACGAATATTTTATTAAACTTAATAATTAGGCTTGTTTTGAGCTTTTAACTAAAAAGCCGACATGCCTTTTAAATCAGGGACGATGTATGAAAACTTCGCGCTTGGGTTTTTCTGGCCTTTTTTCTCTTTTAGCTCTAACTGCGTGTGGTGGTGGAGGTGGCTCTGATTCTTCTCCACCTACAAACCCACCACCTCCACCTGAGCCGACAGCACTAGAAATTTTATCAAATCCTTTAGATTACTCAGAGTCACGACTAAACTCGGCGGCAACCACCTATGCTGATGCGAACTACAGTGGAGAAACGAAAGTCTCTACTGTGGATATCAGCGCAGTACAAGAGGTTTACATCACGCTCTTTGGTGACAATACAAGTGGCTCACCCTATGTAGATCAATATGATATCTACACCTTCCTAGATGAGAACGGCAACGTTGAAGGTACGACCGAGTGCTATGAATCAGGATCAGTAACATACTCAGGTAAGCTTGATGAAGACACGGGTAAAGGAACGATTACTGTAGACTATGATCAGTGCATTCAATATTACGACTCCACTCGGTATGACGGACAATTTTCGCTAGTTATTACTGACGCAGGTGAAAACAGCTCCGAAGTAACGTCTTATTTCACTACTTTGTCTATGCTAGACGGTGGCGTGCGCACAACATTAAAAGGCTACTTAAGTGTTGATTTTCGCTACCGCCCACAAACAGGTACGTTTTATGAAGAGACGAGGCAGTATCTTACTGTCACGCACAACGGTGAAACTTACAAGGTCAGTGGCACATCAGCAGAAGGGGTGACAAACAACACCTTCGTGTCTGAACTTAATGGTTCAATCTACATTGCGTCTAAAGGCAAATTGGACTTTGCATATTCTTCTGATCAGGGCGACCTTCCCTATTCGTCATCTGGCTCGCTGGTCGTAAAAGGAGATAAAACGGCTGGAATTGACGTTATTGATGGCGCTGTTCGCTATGGCGAAGATAACAACGGCGATGATATTTACGATGTAGGTGTATACTTTAATAATCTAACAGCGTTTGCCAGCGGAAATCATACTGGCCTTGCGCTTTCAGATATCGATGCGATATCCGTACCTCCTGTAGTGAATCAGCCTTATTACTATGCCTATGAGACTGTCTATACCACAGATGAAGTCACCGTTGAGCCTGGCTACTATCATGATTCAGATACTCCCGACTCAGAGCTGGTGATTTCGTTTCGCTGGTATGTAAATGGTGTAGTCCTTGACGATGTTAATGGTACCACGCTGCCACCTTACAGCGCAGTCTTCGGTGATGAAGTTAAAGTTACCATGGTGGTGTCAGACGGTATTAACGTTGTTGAATCCCAGCCTACTTTCGTTGAGATCGGCAATTCTCCTATGACGCTCACTGCATCGAATATGCCTGAAGTAGTAACTGCGGGCGGATACGTAGAGTTTACCGTATCGATGAGTGACCCAGACAGAGTTGACGATGACGTCGCGGGAGAGCTTATTTCAGCGCCTCCCGGTGCTTCGTTAAATGCGGAAGGTCTGATGACCTGGAATGTACCTGCGAATCAACTTTTCAACGCTCAAACTTATATGTTTAGTTTCGCTAGCTTAGACGGAACTGAATCCCAACAAACGCTCGAAATCACTTCTTATGCGGACAAGGCCCCGGCTTATGCTCGTACTACTGTGATGACACCAATTTATAATCACGGCTTTGCTATTGCTTCGACCAATGGTGTAAGTGAACTTATCACGGTAAATGCTCGCAACGTGGGCGGATTTTCGCTAGAAGGCAATACGCTTAAAAATACCTATGTGTATCCGTATAAACTGCCAACTAAAGGCGAAATTAGAAGCGTGCATACCCAAGATGTTGATGGTGACAATAATGATGAAATCTACCTTCTTACTCAACAGGGATTGTCTGTAATAAAAGACCGCGAAAGTAACGCAGAAGCGGTGTTTATTATTGAAGATAGTATTATTTCTGGCTTATTTTACGACATCAATGGTGACGGAGTTGATGAAGTTGCTTATTTATATGGGAGCGAATATTACAATGCGACTTCTATTGCCATTGTAGATGTTCGCACAGGTGAGCAGTTGCAACAGTACGATATTGACGGCGTCAATAACCTTGCTTTTGGTAACGTAGATGATGACGCATCGATAGAAATGGTAACGAACAATGGTTATGTATTTGATATCGAAAGCGGTGCCAACCAATGGCTATACGGTAGCGGGTTCAGCGACGCATTTGTTGTGCTGGGTGATATGAATAACGATGGTGTAGATGAAATCATCGGTGCCGATAGTTGGAATGATATCTCAATCTACTCAGCAGTATCGAAAAGCAGTTTGGCAACGGCGGAACATGGAGACATTTGTGATATCGCCTATAGTAAAGAAAGCCCAGCTACAGAAGGAATAGTGGTTGTCTCCGAGTGTCAGTGGGGACAAGTTAGAGGTTTTGCATTAGAAGCGGGACAAATCTCTGAGCAGTGGGCTCTTAACCACAACACTTACAGTGGCATGTCACTTCTCATTGACGATTTAGACAATGACAATGTGGACGACATTATTTGGACTGGTGAGAATCAAATTTTAGTAGCGCAACAAGATGCCAACGGTGAATATGCCTTGTCAGATATAAAAGGTGCGCCGCGCGCGAGTAGATATCATGCCGCGGGTTGGGCACCTTATGGCGATAATGATGAAAGAGCCGTCTTTGTTAGCGATACAAGTAGTTACGAATCATCTATTCAGATTTTATCGGTAGATAAAGAGGATAACTTTGCGATAAGTGCTGAGGTTGGCGAAGATGTCTATAACTATAGCAAACCGGTCGTTACAGACTACAACAATGACGGTGTGGGTGAGTTACTAATAGGGGCACTGGATTATAGTTCGTCGTTTAATGTCGTGAGACTTACAGATAACGCTATTCAGTGGACACTAAACAATAATCAGAATAGTGAAATTTCGTTTATTGAAGCCATTGACGTAAATAACGATAGTTACGCCGATGCAGTTATTATTGAGAACAATCGACTTAAAGCGTTTGATATCGAGAATCAGGTGCTTATCGACTCAATCATTAACGATTTTTCAATTAATGCGCTTGCTGCCTCTGAAAAAGACGGTGTGCATTATTTTGCTGTTGGGGGCTATAGTTCGCTCAAGCTCTATAAAATGCAGGATGGTGAATTTGTTGGATTGAATGAATTGGAAACCAATTGTGACCAATTGCTCACGGTAAATTTTGATAGTGATAGCGAACTTGAATTTGCGTGTTTAAATAGAAACTACAACACCATCAATGTTTATGACGTGGCGAGCGATGCATTAGAACTCAAAGACGCTATAGCACCGTCATTCTACCCTCAGTATATAGCGGCTGTTCCAACGACGTCGTCTAACCAGTCGATTCTCGCTATCTACCAGCCTAACGAGAATGACTATTCGTACAATTATTATGACAGCATCGCATATCGCGTGGTTGAGGTTGATAATAAAGGCAATGTGGTGTGGCAAAGCCCTGGACTTGGGCTCGATAATGTTGAAGGCATGCGCACACGTCAAAATAGTGATGGGGAGCTGGAGTTACAAATTAGTAACCCGAACATGGCTCTTCTCGTAAAATAAGAGGAAAGCACTTGTCGTAGGCTATTGCAGATCGCAAAAGACGCGGCAAGTGCTTGTTATTTAGTTTTAGGTGTATATACTTACAGGAACTGTATGAACAGACAGGTCTTTTATGCGCCCACTCACAGCTCGACAAACCGAAGTTTTAGAACTTATTAAAACAACAATGTTAGAAACGGGAATGCCGCCTACTCGTGCGGAAATAGCCCGTCAGCTTGGCTTTCGTTCTGCTAATGCAGCAGAGGAACATTTGAAAGCATTGGCGCGTAAAGGCGTAATTGAAATTTTGCCTGGTACGTCTCGTGGCATTAAGCTCAATATCCCTCTTGATAACGACGCACAAGAAGAAGAAGGCCTACCGTTAATTGGGCGTGTTGCAGCTGGTGAGCCGATCTTGGCGCAAGAGCATGTTGAATCGCACTACAAAGTCGATCCTGCACTGTTTCAACCCCATGCCGACTTTTTGCTACGCGTTAACGGTATGAGCATGAAAGACATTGGTATTTTAGACGGTGACCTTCTCGCTGTTCATCGCACCACTGATGTACACAACGGTCAGGTGGTTGTGGCGCGTGTAGATGAAGACGTCACCGTAAAGCGTCTAGAGAAGCGCGGGCGTGAAGTATTGCTTCATGCTGAGAATGATGAGTTTGCACCAATAAAAGTTGATTTGGCGACTGAACATTTTGCGATAGAAGGTATTGCGGTGGGTGTGATCAGAAACGCTGACTGGATGTAGTATTTTAGCTTGTTTGTATAAAAGCGGCACGTTAGCCGCTTTTTTTATGTCTTTTGTTCCTGTTTTTTTCTTCAATCTGCCAACTTAGGTTTTATCCTGCCCAGCAAACCTGTTGGTTTTCTGCGCGCTTATTTTTATCTTTACTCACGTTATTCTTTCTATGAATGCTTCAAGTATTTTCCATTTTTTATTGTGAATTTTGTTTGAAATCGACATTGAGTAATCGATTACTTATTGATTTCTTAACTAGTTAGTCGAGCATTTACTTTAACCCCGTGTTCAAAATGCCTGTTTGATTCCAAGGGCATCCCACTGCAATGGCTTTCTCTTTTGGCACGTGAAATCCCCCGCGACCATTTTAGTAAATGATTAAAAATTAACCACTTCGTTAAATTTTTAATAGAAAAGACTAGACGGCACGACATTATTGCGCAATTCTTATACAGAGATTAACAAAATAATAACAATGGCTCTAAATTTGTTTTACAAGTTGAGGTTATGGGTCAATCGTTCGCAAACCATTTGGTAGGGCATCGCGCAAATTAATCAGCGTCTTTGACCACGCCATTACGGAGGTGCTGAGTGAAACAACTAACGACCGTTTTCGCAAAATGGTGTTCTAGTATACCAATTTTGCTTTTTCCCCCTTTGCTTTTTGCGCAAGAAGCAAGCGAAGAAGCCTCTTCGCTTAACTTAAGACGCGGTGCTACCGACATCAGTGGGCAGGTATACGACCTCCATATGTTGATGTTCTTCATTTGTGTAGGTATCGCGGTTGTAGTTTTTGGCGTGATGTTCGCCTCAATGTATCTACATAGAAAGTCCCGTGGTGCCAAGCCAGCTAATTTTCACGAAAACGTGAAGGTCGAAATTGCTTGGACCGTTATTCCTTTCCTTATTCTTATTTTCATGGCGGTACCCGCAGCGAATACTCTAATTGCTATGGAAGACACGTCTGAGCCTGACATGACGGTGTTAGTAACAGGCTCTCAATGGAAATGGCACTACAAGTACATGGATAGCGATGTAGAGTTTTATTCTTTACTCGCCACTCAGCGCGAGCAAATAGAAAACAAATTTCAGAAAACAGATAACTACCTGCTGGAAGTCGACCGTCCCTTGGTTATTCCTACTGGGAAAAAAGTACGCTTTCTTATTACTTCTGACGACGTTATCCACTCTTGGTGGGTTCCTGACTTTGCCGTGAAAAAAGATGCCAACCCCGGCTTTATTAACGAGTCTTGGGCCAAGGTGAATGAGCCGGGTATTTATCGCGGACAATGCGCAGAGCTTTGTGGTAAAGACCATGGCTATATGCCGGTTGTGGTAATTGCTAAAGAACCCGCCGAGTTTGAAAAGTGGATGGGCGAACAAGAAGAGATTGTTCGTAAAGCAAAAGAAGAAGAGCAGCGTCTACTTTCTATGAATATGTCTATGGATGAACTGATGAAAGAGGGCGAGCGAGTATACAACGCAACGTGCGCTGCTTGCCATATGCCAAATGGTGAAGGTTTACCTGGCGTGTTCCCGGCATTAAAAGGCAGCAAGATGGCACTAGAAGATCAGCAAGGTCACATTGACATCGTGCTGCATGGAAAGTCAGGAACAGCCATGCAAGCGTTTGGAAAAATGCTAAGTCTTAAGGAAATTGCCGCCGTAGTCACTTACGAGCGAAATGCCTGGGGCAATAAAACTGGCGATATGGTTCAAGCCAAAGATGTCAACGCAGTGGCAAACGGAAACTAGGAGCAGACAATGAGCAAAGCAACTGAAGTTATTTCGCCAGATACCTCTGCGCCTCACAGTGGTCAAGTAAATGGTGGTCACCTACATGATGACCATGAACACCACGATCATATTCCTAAAGGGATAACGCGTTGGTTGTTTACCACTAACCACAAAGACATAGGCACACTTTACCTGTGGTTTGCCTTTATTATGTTTTTAGTTGGTGGTGCGATGGCCATGGTGATCCGCGCTGAACTATTCCAACCCGGTCTACAAATTGTAGAGCCAAACTTCTTTAACCAAATGACTACGGTACACGGGCTTATCATGGTATTTGGTGCAGTAATGCCAGCCTTTACTGGGCTCGCAAACTGGCTTATTCCCATGATGATCGGCGCCCCTGACATGGCGTTACCGCGCATGAATAACTGGAGCTTCTGGATTTTACCAGGTGCCTTTCTCATTCTATTGAGCTCGCTCTTTATGGAAGGCGGCGGCCCTGCTTTTGGATGGACTTTCTACGCGCCCCTTTCAACGACTTACAGTGGCGATTCGACAGCGTTGTTTGTGTTCTCTGTTCACATCATGGGTATTTCATCCATTATGGGTGCGATTAACGTGATTGTGACCATCTTTAATATGCGTGCGCCAGGCATGACCTGGATGAAAATGCCGCTGTTTGTATGGACGTGGCTTATCACGGCATTCTTGCTGATTGCGGTAATGCCAGTGCTCGCCGGTGCGGTTACCATGGTGTTAACTGATAAGTTCTTTGGCACGAGCTTTTTTGATGCTGCTGGTGGCGGCGACCCGGTTATGTTCCAGCATATTTTCTGGTTCTTCGGGCACCCTGAAGTGTACATTATGATCTTGCCCGCTTTCGGCATTATCTCGCAAATTGTTCCTACCTTCTCTCGAAAGCAGCTGTTTGGATACGCGTCTATGGTGTACGCCACGGCGTCGATTGCGCTGCTCTCTTTTGTTGTATGGGCTCACCATATGTTCACCACGGGCATGCCGGTGTACATGGAAATGTTTTTCATGTTTGCCACCATGCTTATCTCGGTGCCTACTGGTGTAAAAGTGTTTAACTGGGTGGCGACCATGTGGCGCGGCTCACTGAGCTTCGAAATGCCAATGATGTTCGCTATTGCCTTTATTGTGCTGTTCACCATTGGTGGGTTGTCAGGGCTAATGTTGGCGATCACGCCCGTGGACTTCCAATATCACGACACTTACTTCGTTGTAGCCCATTTCCACTATGTACTGGTAACTGGCGCGGTCTTTTCCATCATGGCTGCGGTGTATTACTGGTTGCCTAAATGGACGGGAAAAATGTATGACACAGCTTTAGCTAAATGGCATTTCTGGTGCTCACTGGTATCGGTCAATGTGTTGTTCTTCCCTATGCACTTTGTGGGTTTGGCTGGTATGCCACGCCGTATTCCTGACTATGCATTGCAGTTCGCTGATTTTAATAAATGGATAAGCCTGGGTGGTTTTGCATTCGGTTTATCTCAGCTCATCTTTCTTGCCCTGCTTATCAAGGCATGCAAAAAGCAAGGTGAGCCGGTATCAGCGCAAGTTTGGGACGGCGCAGAAGGATTGGAATGGGAAATTCCATCACCCGCTCCTTATCACACGTTTGAAACGCCACCTGTCGTTAAGTAACGGTAGGTGGAGTTGTGAATAGGTTATTCCTTTCAACCGGCAAAAGCCGATGGGAATGACATTCACACATTGCAGGTGGTGAGGGAGATAAACGGCTAAACAAGCGTTTACCAACCTTCATCTATGGACTTACCCGGAGGTCACGTGATGTCACAGCAAAGCGCAAACAACAAGATGGTTATTAAACTTGTTGCTATTGTCATTGGCATGTTTGGCTTCGGCTTTGCCCTTGTTCCCTTGTACGACGTATTTTGCGACGTTACGGGAATTAACGGAAAAACCGAAGGCACGGCTGCGGTTTATCAATCGGTTGAGATTGATGAGTCGCGAGAAGTGACCGTCGAGTTTATTACTCGCACAAATACCGGTATGCCGTGGGAGTTTCGTGCTGAAACCAAGCGCGTGAAAGTGCACCCTGGCGAACTTAATACGGTGTCGTTTTATGTGAGAAACCCTGCATCAAGCAATATCGTAGCTCAGGCCATTCCCTCTGTATCCCCCGGAACGGCAGCACTGTACCTGAACAAGACTGAATGCTTCTGCTTCAATCAGCAGCCATTAGATGCGGGTAGTGAAGCCTATATGCCCATGCAGTTTTATGTAGACCCTCAGCTACCTGAAGAAATTACGTTTTTTACCTTGCAGTACACACTCTATGACGTCACAGCGCGAGCCAGTGACCTAACGACAACACCGAATCCCTTTATGGCTTCAACACCATCAAATGGCGAATAGGCCGAAGGGGTAAGGAGAAGAAAATGCAACCCGAAGTACAGAATCACGAATACCAAAAATATTATGTACCCGCACAAAGTCCATGGCCCATCGTAGGGGCCGTTGCTCTATTTCTTATCGCCGTAGGTGCGGGCAATTATGTGGTGCAAGCAACCAAAGGTGAAACAGGCTATGGCGGTCATATCCTTTTAGCGGGGATAGCAGTATTGCTCGTTATGCTTGTAGGTTGGTTTAAAAATCAAATAGACGAATCTATGGCAGGGCTTTACAGCGATCAGCTGGGGCGTTCATATCGACAAGGTATGAGCTGGTTTATCTTTTCAGAGGTAATGTTTTTCGCTGCGTTTTTCGGCGCCCTCTACTACGCGAGATTTATTTCCGTTCCGTGGCTGGGCGGCGCATCGAACAACGCTATGACCAATGAGGTCTTATGGCCGACCTTTGAGGCCATGTGGCCGCTGGTGTCAACGCCAGGCGGCACTACCACACAGGAAATGAGTGCTGCGGGTTTGCCCACAATCAACACGGTTATCTTGCTTATATCATCTATTACACTGCACTTCGCTCATGTGGGACTAGAGCAAAACAAACGCAAACAGCTAACCCTAATGCTGGGTATCACTATCTTACTTGGATGTGGGTTCTTGTTCCTACAGGTAGAAGAGTACATACATGCGTATCGCGACTTGGGGCTTACGCTTCAGTCAGGCATTTACGGCAACACCTTCTTTATGCTCACAGGGTTTCACGGCATGCATGTGACCCTTGGCACCATCATTCTAATTGTATTGTTTTTTAGGGTCTTGAAAGGCCATTTCACGCCTGAAAACCACTTCGCGTTTCAGGCGGGGAGCTGGTACTGGCACTTTGTAGATGTAGTGTGGGTCATGCTCTACATCTTTGTTTACGTACTTTAAAAGGAATCCCCAAACTCAGTAAGGCCTTGGGTTTGGGGTAATTAAACCGGTACCAATAGCGATAAGAATAATAATAACAATGACGGCAGAAGTGAGCACGCGTCGACCAATGTACTTACTCATAGGCCCTTTTGATGTGTCGTTTTTCATCATGATTCGCATCGCCATGAACAAGTTCACAATCATGTACAGCACCAACGCAACAAGGACTATTTTTATCAACATATTCACCTCTGTTTTTATTCTAATTTTGCATGGTGCGAAATAATCATGTTTTCTCGCACTCGCCACGTTATTCCTTGGTTACTCACGTGCTTTAGTGTGGCGATTATGTGCGGTTTAGGGTACTGGCAACTTGATCGCATGGTCCAAAAGCAACAACGCTTAGCTAGCATAGCGCAAAAGCAAAGTAATGGAACCTTGAGTTTAGAAGAGGCGTTGTCTCATGATGATCCTCGGGATATTACCGTATCGTTCAGCGGCGCAATAGACGCTAACCATGTGTTGCTATTAGATAATCAGATTCACAATCAGCGGGTGGGTTTCGATGTCATCGTACCGGTAAATACCAATGTCGGGTGGCTCTTGGTTAACTTTGGCTGGGTGCCTGCGCCAGACTTAACGCGCACGCTACCGGATATAAGTTTTACAAGCCAAACGCGCGAATTAATCGGCGTGCTTAGCGTGCCGGGTAACAACCCCTTAGTGAAAGAAACCAACATGGCTTTGTCGCAAAGCCCCGCGCTGATACAACATATAGAATTCCCTGCACTAAGCAACGCCTTAGAGCGCAAACTTTTACCCTTTATTCTTCACCTTACCACGCCTGACCCTGCGTTTATTCGTGAACATCAGGCCGTCGTAATGTCTCCTGAAAAGCACCTTGGCTATGCAGTTCAATGGTTTGGTTTAGCCATTGCCGCTGCAGCCATTGGCGGCTTTGCAATTAGTAAGAAAGGACGTAGTTATGAGTAATGCTGCTTCGAAAAAAACATTAATTATTATGGTAGCCGTGTTTGTTTTACCTGTTGTTTTGGCAAAGCTCGCACTTGATAACGATTGGTTTACTAAAGGCGCGACAAATAAAGGTCAGCTGCTCGCGCCGACCATCGACATGAGTGCGCTTTTAGAAAACGCGGAACCTAAATGGCGTTTGTTGTATGTGATGCCAAGTAAATGTGACGCAGTGTGCGAGAACGCACTTTTTAGCATTAACCAAGTGTGGCTTGCGCTAGGTAAAGAATCGGACCGTGCCCAAGCAGTGGTCGTTACTACCGCTTCAAGCGACCAAACTGCGATAGCCGCGCTAGAAGACTACCCTTTTGTCGAAACCTTACCCGTTACTACACCAACGGCGCTTGTCTCTAGCAGTGTTTATATTGTTGATACGCAAAATAACGCCATGCTCTTTTACGACATTAAAGACGATAGAAAAGACGCCGTGATGGAAAGCCGCAACATGCTGGCAGATATGAGAAAGCTTCTTAAATTATCGCGTATAGGATAATGGCCATGAAAAAATTAACCCTATTCAGTATTTTTCTGGCGGCAGTCGTTATTATTCTCGGTGCGTATACGCGTTTGACCGACGCTGGGCTAGGATGTCCCGACTGGCCTGGATGCTACGGTAACCTAACCGTGCCTTTGAGTGAGGAAAAAGTGGCACAAGCTAACGCCGCTTTTCCCGAACGTCCAGTTGAGGCGTTTAAGGCGTGGAATGAAATGATTCACCGCTATTTTGCAGGAACGCTGGGGCTGTGTGTTCTGGCTATTGCCATTATTGCTATTCGGCAGCGCGACAAAGGCACGCCCGTTAAATTACCTCTGTTACTGCTGGGGCTTATTATCTTCCAGGCAGCACTTGGTATGTGGACCGTGACGCTCAATCTGCTTCCCGTCGTAGTTATGGGGCATTTGCTGGGGGGCTTCTCTGTACTCTCTTGCCTGTTTATTCTCTACCTCCGCTTGCGCAACACCGAAGGCGATGCATCGAAAACTAAACAAGCGCCCATAGCGTCAGCTATGCATGATCAGGATATTACCGACTTACCTCAAGCCAAAGTCTTTCAGCGAAACCTTAAACTTTTCGCCTTCATTGGGCTTGGCGTGCTTGTTACCCAGATTGCTCTTGGTGGATGGACTTCTGCCAATTATGCTGCGTTGGCCTGTACGGAAATGCCGGTCTGTGAAAGCGGTTGGCAGGAAAGAATTGATTTGGCAGGTGCATTCAGTGTGCCTGACGCAGACAACTATGAGTTTGGTGCTCACGATTACGGCGAACGAGTTACCATGCACATAGTGCATAGGTTCGGCGCGGTCATCACGTTTTTATACTTACTAGCACTAGGTATAAGTGTGTTGGTAAGCCGTTACACCACAAGTAAACAAAAATATGTGGGTACGTTTATGTTGGTAGCATTGTGCACGCAAGTGGCATTAGGACTTAGTAACATTATCTTTATGCTGCCGCTGGCTGTCGCTGTAATGCATAACGCGGTCGCAGCCGTGTTACTTCTCTCCCTACTCAACCTCATTTTTACCGTATTCTTGGCACTAGAAAACGATAACGTCTTCGGTACAGAAAAACGAAATACAGGCTCATTCTCAGGTTCGAAACCACTGCAGGGTGCAGGTGCATTTAGCATCCACGAAGCGCCTTTGCACGACCCTTTAAACGCGTCAACGTCTTCTCATATTCTCCCTAAAGCTCCAGGAGGTTTCCATGGCTAAATCGGTCTCTTTACATGCGCGCACTTCACGTCAGCACAATGTAGTCACGTGGCGAGATTACTATGAAATGACTAAGCCTAATGTCGTCATGTTGTTGCTGTTAACCGCGTTAGTAGGCATGTGTTTAGCTACGCCTTCGTGGGTAAACGCAACCGTACTTATCTGTGGCTTATTGGGTATTGGTATGTTGTCTGCGTCTGCTGCGGTTATTAATCACGTTGTCGACCATAAGATAGATAGTGTGATGGCGCGTACATTTAATCGCCCCGTCGCAAAAGGCAAGGTTAGCGTAAACAACGCACTGTGGTTTGCAGGCGTTTTAGGTGTGGTTGGATTTGTAGTGTTAGCTCTTTTTGTGAATATGCTAACCGCGTGGTTAACCTTAGCAAGTTTAGTAGGCTACGCGTTTATCTACACGATGTATTTAAAGCGAGCGACACCGCAAAACATCGTGATTGGTGGTTTAGCAGGGGCTGCTCCACCGCTTCTAGGTTGGACCGCGGTTACAGGGGAAATACATGCCCATGCCCTGCTTTTAGTGCTGATTATCTTTACCTGGACGCCGCCGCATTTTTGGGCGCTCGCTATTCATAGAGAAAAAGATTACGCCAAAGCGAAGGTGCCCATGCTGCCGGTAACCCACGGTGTGTCATTTACGAAAACGTCAGTGTTGCTATATACAGTATTGTTGGGGCTTGTATGTTTGCTGCCCTACCTTACAGGCATGAGCGATCTCATTTATTTGATTGGCTCAAGTGTGCTTAACATTGGATTTTTATACTATGCATTAAAGCTAAAATTCGATGCAGAGCCACAAACTGCAATGAAAACTTTTAGGTTTTCAATTATTCATCTCATGGTATTGTTTGTCGTATTACTCTTAGATCACTACATACCACTGAGTTTATGAATCAACGAACTACCGTCGGCCTTGTTGCATTTTTAGCGCTATGTGCAGGCATCGTAGGGGCGCTGTATATCGCGCCCCCAAATGTTGAAAGTCAGCCTGAATACTTTCAGACTTACCCAGAGCCGAGAGCATTATCACCGTTTTCACTTACATCTCATGAAGGTGAAGTGTTTGATAATTCGTCGCTTGAAGGGCAGTGGAGCTTAGTATTTGTGGGCTATACCTTCTGCCCCGATATTTGCCCAACTACCATGGCTGAACTGAACGGTATATATCCTGAACTAAAAGCATTAAATAGTGTCGAACCTATTCGAATTGTTTTTGTATCCGTTGATCCAAATCGCGATTCAATTGAAAGACTTTCAGAGTATGTGAGCTATTTTAATGAGGAGTTCATTGCCGTAACTGGAGAGCACAAGGCGCTATTCCCGTTTGTACGTAATTTAGGAATGATGTATGCCATTGCTGAAAGTACCGATAACCCCAACTATTTAGTTGATCACAGTGCATCTGTCGTACTTGTCGACCCTGAAGCTAGGGTGATAGGAAGATTCAAACCAAAAAGAGAGCCAGGAAAGCTATCGATAAGTGATTCCCAGCAAATATTGGCTGATATGCCAATAATAATCTCGAAGCAGTAATATGGAAATCAAAATAAGGCAAGGTGTGGCATCTGATGCTGCGCAAACTACGCCGCTTATATTGAATGCGGCGCAGTCTTTGTTAACGTCTATTTTTGGACAAAATAAAAATAAAACAGCTGAGGGCTACCTGTCTCATGCATGGGAGCTCGGTGGCGGGCAATATGGCTTTAAGAATCATTGGGTGGCGTGTAGCGGCGACGAAGTACTCGGTGTTGTGACCTCTTGGCACAGCAAACTTGGTGCAACATTTGATAGGGCGACCCTTGATAGCATCACATCGTACTTTACCCTCGATGAGGCTATGACAGTGCTCATGCGCAATCAGACCGTGGCCATCAATCTTACGCCGCCTACTAATACCGAACTCATGATAGGCCATCTCTCTGTTGAAGAAAGTGCCCGTCGAACGGGCGTGGGAACGATACTGGTAGATGCTATGCAAGCGCGAGCAGAAAAACTGAATAAACGTAAAGTGGTACTAGATGTTGAAGTGTCGAACGTGCCAGCCATTCGTTTCTATCAGCGCCATAGTTTTGTGGAAGAGTCGATAAATAAAGGCTTTATTCGATTTTCTAAACCTGTATAGGTAAACGTTTCCTTATATAAGCGCGAGCCCAATCAATATGCGCTCGCGCTCAAGCATAGATGTGCCTTATCGACATGCCCTAGTCTGGGTAATTGCCGTTCTCATCTGCCACAAAGAAGGGCGTAGAGTACCAATAATAACGCCCTGATTGCGCATTAGACGGTGCTGTACAATTCACACGTGAACGTCCTACTGGAAGCGTTTCATCAAGGGTAAACGTAAGCACATTTTCTTCTAGGCTAGTCTCTATAGGGTCGCCGCCGAAAAAACAATTTACTTGTGTAAGGCGAACATCGTCACTGTCTATCGTTAAACTAATGGGCGATGACAGGTTTCGCGCTGTCATACGAGGGTCTTTATGTGAACTTTGCGTCACTGGCATGGCAAGACTATTAAGCTTGGTCTTTAGCGTTGCCAAATTGGCGTAAGGACCGGCCGCGGGGAAGCGCGGTAGTGCCTGCATGTCGCTAGATGGGCCCACAGCCCCGGAATGCTGCCCGAATCCAATGTAACCTTCAGCTTTGAGCTTATTAGCGAGCGCCGTGTTGTATTCACCAAACGGGTACGCTAAATATTTAAGGCTAATATCCAATTTATCTTCAATCTTCTTTTCAGCACTTTCTACGTTCTGCCAAACTTTCTCCAGCCATGCGCGCTCGCCCATTGCTTGCTCACCGTTTAGCATATGAAGGTGGTCTAGCGTGTGGTTGGCAAAAACAACGCCATCGTTATGCATAGCAATAACTTGCTCCCATGTTAGCTGCTTAGGACCTACGCCAATTTCATCAGGGTTGATAAACACGGTATAGGGAAAACCTAGGTCAGCCAGTATTGGGTGAGCATTGTCTAAAATGTTTGCGTAGCCATCGTCAAACGTAATCGCAACCGCATTTTCTGGCAGTGTAGTGTTGTGTTGTATCGCAGAAACAACGTCCTGAAGCGAAACAACAGTGTGGTGTGCGTCCAAGTATTCCATGTGCGATTTAAAGGCTTCAGGCGAAATACTGGTACTGGCTGGTGTTGAACACGACACATGGTGATAAAGCAAAATGGCGGCGTTAGGCGTGGTGCTCACACTAGAGTCGATGTTACTACCACTTTGTTCCTTTGTAGTGGAAGTCGCATCAGCAACAGGGGTTGCATCTGAGCCTGAAGCAATGCTAGGTGAGACCAACAAAACATTGAAAATTCCCGCAAGCATTGAAGATAAGAGCTTCAAACGCGTACGACTCGCCGTTCTATTTTGAATTACATTGTTGGTTTTCATATCATCATCCACTGAGTGCCTAATCAAATTCAATAGCATGGTAAACTCCAAATAATGCGACTTGGCCAATCTTATACATGGTCAAGCTGGTACGCATTTCACTTATGCCGCTGCATAGGTTGATAGTATATAGCGAAATTAACCCCTACTGAGATCATTTATGTCCCCTGCTCAACTAACTCAGCGCTCCTTTTTTGACGACCATTCCCGTCTGTTGGCGTTAGCGCTTCCCATGATCTTAGCGAATATTACTACGCCTCTATTAGGTTTGGTGGATACCACGGTTTTGGGACACATGTCTTTACCAGCCATGCTTGCAGGGGCTTCGGTGGGCGCACTTATCTTAACGCAAATATACTGGGTGTGCGGGTTTCTTCGCATGTCATCAACAGGCTTGAGTGCACAAGCTAAAGGCTCACCGAACAATACATTAGAGTCAGCAAAAGTGCTGTGGCAAACGGTGGCGGTTGCTCTAGTGTTGGGGGCTGTGGTACTCGCTCTTCAATCTCCTATCTTGTCTATAGGCTTAGCTTTAACTCAGCCAAACAGTGAAGTTGCCCTGCATCTTCAAGACTACTTTTCGACGCGGGTATGGGGCGCACCAGCCGCCATGCTTAATCTGGCATTAGTTGGATGGTTAGTAGGGCAGCAAAAAACGCGCAGCGTCATGGCTATTCAAATTGTGGGAAATTTATTGAATGCGGGACTCGATGTAGTGTTTGTGTTCGGGCTTGGTTTGTCTGTTGCTGGCGTGGCGCTGGCCAGTGTTATCGCTGAGTATACCATGGCTATAATGGCGCTAGCGGTGGCGTTTAAGCGCGTTGGCGGTGTCGCGGTGAGTGCATCGTGGTTTAACCGTGCAGCTCGGAAGGTACTGATGAAGCTTAACGGTGACATGCTATTGCGTAACTTAGCATTACAGGGCTGCTTAGCGTTTCTCACCATTCAAGGTGCACGTTACGGGGAAACGTCGGCGGCCGTCAATGCCATACTCATGCAGTTCTTTGTTCTTATTGCATTGGGACTTGATGGCATAGCCTATGGGGTGGAAGCGCTGGTGGGTGAAGCCAAGGGGGCGTCAGACAGCAGCGAAGTGAAACGACGCACCTACCAAGGGTTAGTCTGGTCGAGTATTTTTGCCCTTGTTTATAGCTTGATATTTTTCGCTGGCGGTGAGGCCATTATCGCGCTGCTTACCGAACATAGTGACATTGTAAAAGCTGCGCTACCTTATCTTGGTTTAATGGTATTACTTCCTCTATTAGCGCATTGGTGTTTTTTGTACGATGGCGTATTTGTTGGTCTTACCCGAGCCAGCGCAATGAGAAATACCATGATAATAAGTGCGTTAGGGGTGTATTTCCCCGTTTGGTATCTCACGCAAGATCAGGGTAACGTCAGCCTTTGGTATGCTCTCCTTGCCTTTTTACTCGCTCGCGGTATGACATTGGCCTGGAGCTTTTATCGATTAGATAAACGCGGTGAGCTAGCGACACCGCAAAGCTAGTGTTTTATAACGCTTCGCTGACCTTACTTAGGGAAGGCGTGCTGAGCACGCTGCCTCTCTCAGTTTTTCTAGGCATCATTCAGTATTATTCTTGCTAATGTGTTTTTGCGCGGTTCTTTTTTGCACAATGATAATAGTGTGTAGTTCAGGGTGCTGATCGAATTCAACGTGACGAACAAACCCGCCTGCTTCTATCAATATTTCTATGTATCTATGTAGCCCCAGCGAGGCGTAGTAGACTTCTGGGCCCATCACTTCGTTTGTGTGTTGGCCGCTTTCATCTGTACCTCCACAGCTAAAAAGCAACACACCGTCATCGTCTAAGTGATCCACTAGCTTCTTAAGCAAAGGCTCTTGCTGCGTTAGGGGAATATGCCAAAAGCTATCCCAAGCGCTAATAAACGAATAGTGCTTGGGGATAGTGAATGTACACACGTCGGCGCAATAGAAGGTATGAGCGGGTAATTGGGACGTCGCAATGGCCAGCATATCTTTGGAAACATCAATGCCTTCGTAAGCTAGCCCTGCGCTTTCGATAACCGGGACAAAACGATTGGTGCATCCGCAACCTATGTCTAGTGCGTAACCTCGTTTCTTTGGTTTGTCTTTATTGCTCGCTTTTCCCTTATCAAGCGCTTCTCCCTTATCAAGCGCTTCTCCCTTATCAAGCGCTTCGCTAGGCACCGTATCAGGCTCTTGTGATGGGGTGTCCGCTAAAAATGACAATGCTTTTTGGTAGGCGGTTAACCCATTTTTCTGATTAAATTCAGGACGAGTCCAAAGGTGTGTAATGGTGTCGTAGGCCTTGCCAGTTTCTTCAGGTGTCATATTCCCTCTGTTAGCTGCGCTTTTACTGGTTCAAGGTTAATTCATCTAGCAACAATGTATAGTGCAAAGAAGAGAAAAGGCGAAACCCGTTTAGGATATTGAACGGCCAGACAGTAACACCTATGCAGTTTCGCTTGGTTAGGGCTTATATGTAGACATAACTAGGCATTACCCAAAACGCTATTACTCAAAGTGCTATTATTCAAAGGGCTTTGGGCCAAATAGACAGCTAAAAGTGAATAGCCTGCAAAAAGAGCGTGATCATTTAAGCAGGCAGCACTTGAGCTATTTTCTTACGATGTGCGTGGCACAGAGCTTGTTGCCCGCTGGGTCACGCAGATAAGCAAGATACAGTTGGCGTTCCCCATTGCCTCGAATACCCGGTGGGTCCTCGCATGGCACGCCCCCATTCTCGCTTCCTACTTTATGCCATTCATCAACGATGTCTGGTGTTCGAGCGGCAAGGCCGAGCGTGGTGCCATTACCGTGTGTGGCAGCCTCTCCGTTAATCGGCTTTGTTAGCGCTAAAATACCTTTAGGCGTGTAGTAAAATACCCGTCCATATTCATCAAAAACGCCTGGCTCGTATCCTAATACTCCTAAAATAGCATCGTAGAATTTCTTTGATGCTTCAAGGTCGTTCGCACCAATCATTACGTGGCTAAACATAGCTGTGTCCTCTGAAAATAGTAGGGCCAATTCCCTTTTATCAAAGTTAGGTTATATGTGTTTCGCTACTTACCCTTTGCTAACGCTTTGGGGAGCTAATGCAAAATCTACCGCAGCTGAAGCATGGATAGCGGTAGTATCGTATAACTTAACTTTGGTGTGATGTTGTTGAACTAATAAGGCAATTTCTGTGCAGCCTAAAATGATGCCTTCAGCACCCTCGGCCGCCAGTTCATTTATAATGTCAATATACGCGTTACGGGATTCAACACAAATCACGCCCTTGCATAATTGTTCATAAATAATGTTATGAACCGTGTCTCGTTGTTGGGCATTTGGAGTAACAACATCAATGCCAAAAATCTCTTTAAGGTGTGATGTATAAAAGGTTTGTTCCATGGTGAAGCGGGTGCCCAGTAGCCCAACTTTCTTAACCCTATCTTGTTGCAACACGCACCCCGTAGCGTCGGCAATGTGAATAAGTGGAATGGTGATCTTCTGCTCTATGTCTGTTGCTACTTTGTGCATGGTATTGGTACAAATTAATATGGCTTTTGCACCCGCAGTTTCTAAGTGCTTCGCCTCGCGGATCAGTATATCGGCGGTTTTATCCCATTCTCCTTTATGCTGAAGCTGCTCTATGTGGGCAAAGTCAACGCTGCTTATTATCAGCGGTGCGCTATGAAGGCCGCCAAGTCGAGCATTAACACCACGGTTTATGGCTTGATAGTAACTGACCGTTGATTCCCAACTCATTCCGCCAAGCAGGCCCAGCTTCTTTGTTGTATTCACCACAGCTCCTTTTCATATTGTTAGGCACTTTGCGCAACCTCTAATCTACCTATAACCCGAGACGAGCGCTAGGCGAACATAAATGAACGGGAGACAGCTGCGCAATGTAGAGTATGGCGTATGGGTAAAACTGAGTTCAATCAGACTGGCTTACATAAAGAATAGGGCAAGAAGGTATGGCGTAGAGCCGGAAGAAATCAGAATTTAGGCGGTGGCTTTTTGTTTTTTATAAACGAAAAACGCTGAATAAAAATTCCCCAGTAACCCAACATGGCGATAGCGAAACCGACAAATAATATAAGAAGGCTCAGGTAATGCAGCGTGATATGAAGTTCACTTAAGGTAAACAACAGCAAGACGCCGACAACGAAAATAGATAGACCTATTTTGAATCGTTGCCAGCTTTTGTGAATGTCTTGCTTTAGCATGAGATAGTTATCGAGATATACACTTAAGCAAGTGCAATATTACGCTTAGTAGTAAGAGTGCTCACCCGCTTGGTGCTCAGTCGCATCGCGCACGCCCTTAAGCTCGCCAGCGAATTGCTCGACCATTTGCTTCTCAATACCTTCTTTAAGCGTTACGTCTACCATTGAGCAACCATTGCAGCCGCCGCCGAACTGAAGTATGGCGTAGCCGTCGTCAGTCAGTTCTGTCAATACAACATTGCCACCATGGCTCGCTAACTGAGGATTGATTTCCGACTCAATCATATAGTTAATTCGCTCAATTAATGGTGCGTCGTCAGACACTTTACGCGCTTTTGCATTAGGTGCTTTTAAGGTTAACTGTGAGCCCATTTGATCGGTAACGTAGTCAATTTCCGCTTCCTCTAAATAAGGCGCGCTTTCTTCATCTACGACCGCATCGAAACCATTAAATGGCAAACGGGTATCTGTTTCTTCAACCGCGTCTGGTGGGCAATAGGACACGCCACACTCAGCCGACGAAGTGCCTGGATTTACGACGAATACACGAATATTCGTGCCAGACTCTTGTTTACTCAACAGTTTTACGAAGTGAGCCTGGGCTTCTTCTGATATAGTTATCATCAGCAAGTCCTACATATTTTGAAATTTGGATTATTGTATCAAATTTACCTGAGTAAAACAGTCAGGTATTAATTAAATAAATTATTCCAGTGAATCGAATTTGTTGAGAGGCGTGCACATCGACACTATTCTCAACCATAACAACAAGACGGGAAGCGCTATGTTCGCGAAATTGCATTACACCGCCAAAAAGAATCCATTCTCACTCGTTTCATTATTAGCCCTTGGTACCATCGCCTTTGGGGCAACAGCCAGTCAGAAATCATTAGCACAACCCGCCTCTGCTTCAACTGTTACTATTGCACCTGATGTAGGCGGGCAGCCGGTGACAGCATACTTACCTGACACGGTATCCTACAACCCAGCTATTCCCACGCCTGAATCGATACTAGGCGCCAACATTGGCGAGTGGCATGTGCGTCACGACCAAGTCGTCAATTATATGAAACTACTTGCCGAGAAGTCTGACCGTATCACCATTGAAGAAACCGGCCGTACTCACGAAAACCGCCCACTTCTGTTACTGACAATCACAGCGCCCTCAAATAGAAACAATATTGAGGCGATGAGGCAGCAACACATTGATGCAATGGAAAGCGGCAAGAAAGTAGGTAGCGATGCTCCCCTTATTTTCTACATGGGCTACAGTATTCACGGTAACGAGCCTTCCGGAACCAATGCTTCACTTGCGTTGGCTTATTATTTGGCCGCGGCTGAAGGTAAAGAAATTGATGCCTTGTTGAATAACAATATTGTGCTGTTTGATCCGTCTTTCAACCCCGACGGGCTTTCTCGATTTGCTCAGTGGGCAAATATGCACAAGGGCAAGCAGCTGGTTTCTGACAGTCGACATCGTGAACACGATGAGGGGTGGCCGTCAGGTAGAACAAATCATTACTGGTTTGATTTAAACCGCGACTGGCTATTGCTGGCGCACCCAGAGTCGCAGGCGCGAATTAAACAGTTTCATAAATGGCGCCCACATATCCTCACCGATTTTCATGAGATGGGGACAGACAGCACCTATTTTTTCCAGCCTGGTGTGCGCTCGCGTAAAAATCCACTGACGCCTGATGAGAACGTAACGCTAACTGAAGCGCTTGCCCAGTATCATGCTGCCGCGTTTGATGAGCAAGGGGAGCTCTATTTTACCCAAGAAGCGTTTGACGATTTCTACGCAGGCAAAGGCTCGACCTACCCAGATTTACACGGCAGTGTGGGTATTCTTTTTGAGCAAGCAAGCTCACGGGGCCACATTCAGGACTCTATTAATGGCAAGCTTGCCTTCAAAGACACCATAGCAAATCAAATTACTACGTCTTTAAGCACTTTTAGAGGCGCATTGGCAAATAAGGCTGCTATTCTCGATTATCAATCGGGTTTTGTTAAGAGCACACAGTCACTGGCTGAAAAGGATGAGCAGGTAGGTTTTGTTGTTAGTGCATCGAATGACACAGCTCGCTTTAACGCATTTGTTGCATTGCTTGAACAGCATCATATTAATTACGAGGTGTTAACGAAAGATGTTGAGGTAAGCAAAGTTCGCTATGGTGCAGGTCGCGCGATTTATATTCCTTCAAACCAGCCTCAATACCGTTTAGTAAAGTCAATTTTCTCTACCCAAACCTCGTTTGAGAACAACACGTTTTACGATGTATCAACGTGGAATTTGGCTTTGGCTTTCAATTTGGATTACGCGCCTCTAGATAGGGGCGATGCGCGAAGCCTAAAACTTAGCGACAACACCGCACTTGCACAACCAACACTTAACGATATTCACCCAGATGCATACGCGTATGCGTTTTCATGGCAGCAGTACTATGCGCCAGCCATGCTGCAAACGTTATTGGAAGCTGGCGTTAAGGTGCGTAGTAGTGAAGAAGCGTTTTCCGCTATTAAATACGATGGCAACAGCATTGAGCTTCAGCCTGGCAGCATAGTTGTACCGAAAGGTCTGGGTCAGCCAGAAAACTTGGCGGCCATTTTGCGCGATGCGCAACAGCAACTTCAGGTGCCTGTATTTAGTTTGCGCAGTGGGTTAACACCCACAGGGCACGATTTGGGTAGCCGAAGCATGGCGCCTGTAACCTTACCTCAAGTATTAATTGTTGGCGGTGAAGGTACCAGCGAATACGAAGCAGGTGAAATATGGCACTATTTCGACACAAAAGTGGGGCTAGCTGCCAGTATCGTTGAGCAACAACATCTGACAAGCGCGCTTAATGATCCTAGCGTTACTTATACGCACCTTCTATTCCCTAGCGGTGGATATCGCTTTAGTGAAAGTGAAAGAACTCAAATTGAGCAGTGGGTGAAAGCCGGTGGCGTGATCGTGGGGCAGAAATCCGCGTTGCGTTATTTCGCTCAACATAAATGGTTAGACGTAGAAATTGTTAGTCGAGAGAGTATTGATAACGCGTTCGATGAAAGCGAACTCAGCTATAAAGATGGCGCATCGTTATACGCCAGAAAGTTGGTGGCTGGCGCTGTGTTTGAAGCCAATATCGACAATACTCATCCATTATTCTACGGCTATGATGACGACACACTGCCCATGTTTAAAACCAATAATATGATAGTGGAGGCCAGTAGCTCACCCTTTATAACACCTGCACGCTACACTGATGAGCCTCTCATGGCTGGGTTTAGTGACAAAAGAATGGTTGCGCTAATGGCTGAATCAACTGCTGTGACGACTCAAAAAATGGGGCGCGGCGTTGTCATTGGCTTTACCGACAATACGCAGTTTAGAGGGTACTGGTATGGCACGAACAAGATGCTGGCCAATGCAATCTACCAGTCTCACTTTATTCGCTAAATCAGCTTGAAAGGCGCGGCGAATGCCGCGCTTTTCAGTATCACCACTTCTGCTCACTAGGCTTTCTGATACAGACTGCTTTTAGGCGGTGGCGTAAATGCCGCGACCCACACCTGAATGTGTAAATTTGGGTAGCGTTTTTTGAGCCTTTTACTCAATGTATTCACGGTCACGCCGGTGGTGAGTACGTCATCGACGATTGCAACGCTGAAGTTGCTGCCATCTTTAATGCCTTGCGCTATTGCTATCTCATCATCGATACACTGCGTCGATAGGCTAAATACACGGCTTGCGTTTTCGGCTCTCGCCATTTTGGATAAGTGATGCTGCACGCTAAAGCCCCGTCGTTTGGCCCACGACTGGTTAACTGGAACATTCAGCTCACTGCTTATGCTTTCACACAGAAGCGTAGCCTGATTGTAGTGCCGTGTAGCAAGTCGCCATGCACTAATTGGCACCGGAAGCAGCACATTGGGCACTGATAAAGTGCACTGTCGCATTTTATGGACAAACCAGTTACTTAATACTTTTCCTGCCGTAAGGGAATGCGTAAACTTTAACTGGTGAACCAGCGATGACATTGGCCACGTATGAAGTCCCAAAACGCGTAACGCGTCATAGTGGCTATGCTTGACGTGGCCTGCCACAGGGCCATATTGAAGTAAGTTACTTCCGTGCAACGTGGCATCGAAAAAAAATATGTCATCTTCACACCAGTGACATACTGGCGTAGGACTTGCCTGATAACATAGCAAGCATGAAAGGTTCATAGTGTTGATTCCATCAACTTCCTTGAATTGTCGAACGTCGACCTGTTTTCATTATTTCGTGTTGCCTCAAAAACACGTGACTGCCTAAGGAGGTGTAAATGGAAAGTTTGCATACAAACGGCGAGCTTGTCACCCGTACTCAGGGTACAGGCGTAGATGTGGTATTTCTTCATGGTTGGGGTATGAACAGCGGAGCGTTCACATCCTTTATTCCTTATTTAAGCGATAATTTTCGCGTCACCACCATAGATCTTCCTGGGTTTGGGGAAAATGCAGAGTTCGTCCCGTCACCGTATAACGTGGAAACATTGGCTCAATCCATTGTGAACCAGCTTCCAAACCAGTGTGTGTTGGTTGGGTGGTCATTAGGTGGCCTAGTTGCGCAAAAGTTAGCGCTGTTAGCACCAGAAAAACTTACCGGACTGGTAACGATTGCTTCAACACCTCGATTTATAGCAGGGCCTTGTTGGCCGGGTATTGCTGCCGATTTACTTTCAATGTTCGAGACTCAGCTTGAAAAGAACTATCAGAAAACACTGGAACGTTTTTTGGCAATTCAAGCGATGGGCAGCGAAACGGCAAAGCAGGATATTAAGGCGATCAGAGAACAGGTAACCCAATTCCCAGATCCCGCCGAGGAAGCGCTTAAGAAAGGTTTACGCATATTGTCTACTGAAGACATGCGTCAAGACGTGGGGCGAATAATTACACCCACATTACGATTGTATGGCAGGTTGGATAGTCTAGTGCCGACCAGCGGAATAGATCGTATATGTGAGCTACATCCGCAGGCTGATACCGTTGTTCTGCCTCATGCGTCGCATGCGCCGTTTATTTCACATCCTCAGCAAACTGCTGACATTTTATTTCGCTTTGCCGCTGGCGTTTACCAGCAAAAGGCGTCTTAATAGAGCGATGACATGAAGCTTCAAACCGCGGCTTGCCGATAGTTTGAAGCTTTTCTTATCTTTGACAGCTTAATAAAAATCGCCTGCTTACAATAAGTTAATGACAGGGTGTGATACATGTCTTTCCATTTGTGTGAAATTGGTTAATAATTGCACATGAGAGGTTAGGGGTAGTGTATGACAAGTATTGATGGTTTAGGTGCAGGCTCTGCATTTGCAGCGGCTCAATATGGTTTACAAAATGCCAGCGACGGAATTTCGCAGGCAGCATCAAATATTGCTCAGCGAACTGCTGAGGATGCGGTAGCACCCGCTCAACCTATTGCGACCAATACCGACACAATAAACACGTCATCGAATTCAACGTCTACCTCCACGCGTCTCACTGACGACTTAATCGCGCTCAATGTAAACGAACGTAATGCCCAGGCCTCTGCCAAAGTATTAGGTGTTGCCGATGAGATGCTTGGTACCATCATAGACGTGCTTGCGTAGGTGGAGCAGTTACGGTGAATATCGTTACACCAATCCTTAACGCCATTGCTTATCCCACGGCGAACATAAATACAGAGTCTGCACGTAGAGATAACGTTCAGCGTGAAACTATTCCCCAAGCGTCAGATTCCCAGCAAGGGGCTTCTCAAAAAGGCTTGGGGTCAGAAGCCGATAAAGCGAAGAGCCCCGGCCAGCCGCCAGCGCCGGTTACTTACGAACGCCCTCAGGTACAAACAGAACTTCAAGCTGCCTTTCAAAACGTATTTGGGCAACAGAAAGATAATGCGCAAGATGAGAGTGCAGGCAAGCAGGGCGCGCAAGACAGGCAACAAGAACAGCAAGAGAAACAAGAAGCTGCTGAAATTGAGCAGTTAAAAGCCCGGGATCAGGAAGTAAGGGTTCACGAGCAAGCGCATGCTTCAACAGGCGGTCAGTACGCCGGTGCTCCGCAATATGAATACACTACAGGCCCTGACAATAAACGCTATGTGACCGATGGCGAAGTGTCGATTGATGTCTCAGAAGAAAAAACGCCTGAAGAAACGCTGAAAAAAATGGAGCAAGTGCGCGCAGCCGCCCTCGCACCAGCTGAACCTTCATCACAAGATTTAAAAGTGGCTGCAGAGGCTTCTCAAAAAGCCACAGAGGCCCGTAGCGAGATTGCCAAAGGCCAAACAGAAACGGCTTCAGCAGGTTCTACCTCAGCACAAAGCAATGGCATTGTTGCAGACTCAGGGGCAGCCGTGCAGCCCGATACAAATATAGGCACTGCAACCGATTCGATTGCGAATATGGTGTTAGATAATCAATCTTCGTCAGCAGACACACAAGGCTTTCAGGCAAATGAGTCTAATGTGATGCAAACACGAATTGGCCTCATTCAAAATGCTTATTTGCAAGCTTACACCCCCTCTAGAGAAGGTTTATCGCTTCAAGCATGATAACGTGCAATTAACGCTAGCCGCTTAACATTGCACGAACGATTTAGCCCGTCATATTAGCCCGTCATAGCTAAGGGCTAAATCGCGAAAAAAGCACTTTCACTTCCCTTGCATTGCCTTCAAACCAGCAGGCCCTAATAATCCAGTATTGCCTTTGTAAACGGATATTTAGGTGAGCCGCCAGTGATGTCTGAAAGTACCGAGTTCATGGTATCTACGTCGCTATCGAAGCCGCCGTGGGACGTGGCAGCGGTGGCTTCACCTTCTTTCCCCTCACTGTACTTAAACGTCACGTTAGGCAGCGGCTGATTAAACACAGCCATACCTAACAAGGGCATCTCTGGTTTGGATTCAAACGCATTTGATACTAAATAGAGCAACGACTTCTGGTAAATGCGCGCCACGTGATCATCTTTTTCCAACGCTTCAGATAAGTTGTAAACCGTGGTCGATTCAATGTGTTTCCCTTCTATAAGCGCAGAGAGCTTTTCGTTGAACAAGGGGTAGCTAATGGCTGGAGCCAGTAAATGCAGACTCTTAATCGTTATGTTTTCATCAACTTTACACAGCCTAGATAGGCTGTGAGCATGAAAAATAGAGCCTGCCGAATGACCGACGACATGCAGCTTAATATCTGAATTGCCTTTCAAGTAGGCGGCCAATTGCGTTAGGAAGTACGTACCATCTGATGTGGTACGGGTAAAGGGCGTGCAAGCGTCTGATTTCATTTCTCGCCACAGTGCGCCGCCTACTTTACGTGTTGCCCATTCTAGTATGCGGTCAGTGTAGTCAGTGAAGGCTCCAACTTTGTTGCTAATCTCTTTATTCTTAAAGCCCAGAATATCTTTGAGTTCTTCTAGCATACCCGTGTCGTACATGAAGTGAATGGGGTAAATATCGTTTTTAAGAAAGGTATCTTTCATTGCAGCAATGCGTTTAGCCGAAGCTTTTATGCTATTTAAGCCGCCGTGTGCATATAGCATTACATGGCGATGGTTACTTTCGGAAAGTTTTTCAATAATGGCATCGACGTGGTTTTTATTGCTCCAATATTTACTTCTGGTATCAAAGTGCCCGTCGTCGAAATGAACGAAGTGATCTTGAATGCTCACCCGTGGTGTGGAGCGAGAAAACAAACCCTGTGCAATAGAGCGTGTAGCCTGATGGTAAGTGCCTGTGCCAGAGATAGGAAGCGCAAGCTGAACAACCCATGCATCCATAACGTTTAACGCCCAGTCATCGTAACGCCAAAGTGCCAGTCCTGACTTCTTCCAATCCGTCCCCCAGGAGTTTTGGATCCAGAAGCCTTCATCGTTATAGCCAACAATGGCAAACGCGTGGCCACCCATGGGTTCAGGCCTTAGACTTATTACATCACCTTCGCAATCTTTCCAGCCTTCATGAATTCTGGCAGAAACAAAGATTACGCCCACTTCGTTAAGCGCCGCATGAAAATCGCTAATTTCTCGTTCAATACGGTAGTACGCACCTAGCCTGTGATTGCTTGCATTGTTAGCAATAGCTAGGGTCATTTCAAATTCGTTGCTGTGCTTAATATCTTCAGTTAGTGACTCGTTACATACGCCACTGTTGTACCACCCCTTAATTGCACCGCGGCAGCTAGAGCCTTCATACGCTTCACCTAACCACTCATCATGACGTTTAGCCATGGCATAAAGCATCCACGGGCTAACAGTATGTTTTCGGCCTTGCTGACGGTAAATGAAATTAATGGTAGCGGCCAATGCAAAGCCGGTACACGCTCCATCTTTTCCTTGGTCTAAAATAACCAAATTGCCTGGCGGGTCGATAAAAGGCTTAAGTGGAGTAAGATTCGGTTGGTAATAACGATCCCGAAGGTCGGGGTAATCGGCGCTGACATTCAGCATGTTTTTTGAGACAGGCGAGTTCATAAAATCATCCTTTGATGAGGGCAGATAATCTTTGCTGTACAGTTGGATGATTACGCTCGTACACCAAAGGTTAGTGGCCCTTAGCTCATTATGGTTGTCCGAAAGTGCTGCCTAGAAAAAGGCTGTGGTCAAATGAGCAACATTACCTTCGTTAAACGTTAAGGCTCTAAAAGCATGTCAACGGCCTTGCTAAACGCTACCAATATACGAACTTCGGTTTCGGTGTGACCTACACCTCTTCATTATTTCGGTATTCTCTATTTTGGTGCTTTTGGTTAAAGAGTTTTTGGGCACATAAAATTTCTATGCGCCCGAACTAATGTACCACAATCTAATGTAGCAAAAACGGCAGGCTAAATGGAAGCGTGATACAAAAAGGGCCTGTCAGTGACAGGCCCTCTATAAGCAACAGTAAATTCGCTACTGTTTACTTTTTTGCTTTAGCAAATGCATCAGCAAAGGCGTTGCCCATGGCGCTGTTTTGAGGCTGGCTGTTGCGATTGCCGCCACCCTGATTTGAACGAGGGTTTGCTTTTGCGTTAGCACGCCCAGCCCCTTTACTTTGTGGTTTTCCTGCTGCTGGTTTACCGCCTGCATTATTGCTTTGACTCGGTGTATCGTCTAAGCGCATGGTGAAGGAGATACGCTTGCGAGGTACGTCAACTTCAAGCACTTTTACTTTGACGATATCGCCTGCTTTAACTACCTCGCGTGGGTCTGAGATAAACTTGTTAGTCAGTGCTGAAATATGCACCAGTCCATCCTGATGTACGCCTACATCAACGAACGCGCCAAAATTGGCTACGTTGCTAACCACACCCTCTAAAATCATGCCTGGTTTAAGATCGTTAATGGTTTCAACGCCTTCTTTAAACGCGGCAGTTTTAAATTCTGGACGAGGATCGCGGCCTGGTTTATCCAGCTCTTTTAGAATGTCTTTAACCGTTGGCAAACCGAATGCGTCGCTGGTAAAGGTGTCTGGCGACAGGCTTTTTAGAAGCTCGGTATTGCCGATGATGTCATTAACAGCAACAGCAGTCGTATCTACAATTTTATCTACTACTGGGTACGCTTCGGGGTGAACCGCAGAGGCATCAAGTGGGTTGGTGCCGTTTACAATGCGAAGGAAGCCTGCCGCTTGCTCAAAGGCTTTAGGCCCTAAACGTTCAACTTTCAATAGCGCTTTTCGGTCTGGGAAAGCGCCATTAGTGTCTCTGAAATTTACAATGTTATGCGCTAGGGTTTTGTTTAAGCCCGATACGTAGCTCAAAAGCGCGGGCGATGCAGTGTTTAAGTCAACGCCAACGGCGTTTACACAGTCTTCAATAACACGGTCTAGCGACTTGCCTAACTGGCTTTGGCTTACGTCATGCTGATATTGGCCTACACCAATAGCTTTAGGTTCAATTTTAACCAGCTCTGCCAGCGGGTCTTGCAAGCGTCGAGCGATAGACACTGCGCCGCGGATTGACACGTCAAGGTCAGGCAATTCTTTTGAAGCAAGCTCAGAGGCTGAATACACCGATGCACCCGCTTCACTGACCATAATTTTCTGTGCAGTAAGCTCGCTGTTGTTCTTGAGCATTTCGCCAACGAGTTTGTCTGTCTCGCGCGAGCCAGTACCGTTGCCAATGCTGATTAAATCTACTTTGTATTGCTTGCACAACGTGGTGAGCGTGCGAATAGATTTATCCCACTGGTTTTGTGGTGCATGCGGGAAAATGGTGTTGGTTGCGACCACTTTTCCTGTGCTGTCTACGACCGCTACCTTAACGCCAGTTCTCAAACCAGGATCTAGGCCCATAGTGGTTTTTGCACCTGCAGGCGCGGCCATCAACAGGTCGTTTAAGTTTTTAGCAAATACCTCAATGGCTTCCTCTTCAGCGCGTTCTCGAAGGGCGCTGAATAGCTCAGTTTCCATGTGTAAACCAATTTTGATTTTCCACGTCCACTGTACAACTTGAGCCAAGAAGTCATCTGCACCACGGCCGCGGTGCATAATATCGTAATGGCTGGCAATAATATGTTCGCAATGCGACGGGCCGTTGTCTTCTGACTGCGGGTCGGCATCTAGCTGAATGTGTAGCATGCCTTCGTTGCGGCCTCTAAACATCGCCAGCGCGCGGTGAGATGGTACGTTCTTGTACTTTTCACTGTGTTCGAAATAGTCTTTATATTTGGCGGCTTCTTGCTCTTTACCTGATACAACCGTGCTTTTTACATAAGCATTTTCAGTTAAGTACTTGCGCACTTTTGCCAGCAGTGTAGCGTCTTCGGCGAAGCGCTCCATTAAGATATAGCGGGCGCCTTCTAATGCTGCTTTTGTATCAGCAATGCCACTATCTGCGTTAACGTATTCGCTTGCTGCACTTTCAGCATCGGTATCTGGGGCAGAAAATAAGGTATCAGCGAGAGGTTCAAGGCCTGCTTCAATAGCAATCTGGCCTTTAGTGCGTCGACGGGGCTTGTACGGTAAGTACAAATCTTCCAAAGTAGTTTTGCTGTCAGCACTGGTGATACTGCTTTTAAGCTCGTCGGTTAGTTTGCCCTGTTCCTCGATAGATTTAAGGATTACATCGCGGCGCTCTTCAAGCTCTCGCAGGTAGGTTAAGCGCTGCTCCAAGGTACGCAGCTGTGTGTCATCAAGGCCTTGTGTCACTTCTTTTCGGTAGCGCGCGATAAAAGGTACGGTAGATCCTTCATCAAGAAGTTTAACAGCGGCAGTTACTTGCGAAGGTTGAACGCTAAGTTCATCTGCAATTTTATTGATAATCATAAGTCGCTCTAAGATACTAAAAATTCGCGTCAGGCAATGGCGAATAAACGGTGTGTGAAAGGCTTATATACACAGCGTCGGTAGTGAAAACAGGAGCGGTGAGTATATCACCGCGGTGTAGGGGAAGTCGTCTGATCATTGTGTTACAAATGGGTGATTAAATAGGGCATATTAGTGCTCACAGTTTGTCTGTTGCGTCGTACCAAATACGGTTTATCCACCACTCTTTCGTGCCCGTTTCGGTTTTTACAACAAACTCATCGTCTTCTTCTTTGCCAAGCAGTGCTCGCGCCATCGGAGAGTCGATAGAAATGTAATCCTTGCGGCCGAAAATTTCGTCGTAGCCCACGAGCCTAAGTTCCATCACCTTGCCCGCTTCGTTTTCAATTTCAACCCAGGCACCAAAGAAGACCTTACCCTCTTGCTGTGAATCGTAGTCCACAACCTTTAGGTTTTCCAAGCACTTGCGAAGGTAGCGTACGCGGCGATCAATTTCCCGTAACTTCTTCTTATTGTACTGGTAGTCGGCATTCTCGCTTCTGTCACCAAGGCTCGCTGCCCAGGTTACCTTGCGAGTAATTTCAGGTCGTTCTTCACGCCACAAGAAATCCAGTTCTTGTTTAAGCTTTAAGTAGCCCTTTCGAGTGATAAGCGGTGTTTTCACAATGTCCTATAAATAATCCAGCTAATTACCCCTACTTTATGTGGGTAATAAGGCAAAACGCAATCTTTCTGTACGTCAAAAAGTGACAAAAGAGCCAGATTGAATAATTATTGAACATAAACCTTTCGTTTAGTGTCGTAGTATAAATAATAGTCAAACCATTAGGGGAAATGAATGCGTAACAGGATACCAATGTTGAACCGTCGAAGGTCGGGGAACGATCCGTTCCAAACCAGCGGTACTATCATCGGTTTTATGCTGTTTTTAAGTGGCGCGCTGTTATTGTTGTATGCCTTGCTTGATATCGTTGTTCGCTTAAATAGTATGCAAACCGTGATATATCTTATTTTAGGTTGTGCTATGTATAAGGTGGGTCAGTCTCTGTTAAATCATTTTGCTACGTTTAAGGTACACACAGAAAGACGGCGCGCCCCTCAGCGTTAAAACCTTTTGTTTTAAGCACCAAGTTTTAAGGCGAAATTGTTCCAAAAAGGCTTGGAATAGACCGTGAAATTTGGTCGATTTAGACTAAGCTTATTAGTGTAATTCGAGGCACCAAGCATATTGAATAACCCACTTTACTATTTGGGTACGCGCGTGGTGAAAACCCACTGGCTCGTAGGGAAAAGGTAAGCAAGGATCACGCTGACTCACTAAAACAAAAAAGCCGACGCTATGCGTCGGCTTTCTCTTTTTCTTAAAGCACTAACTTATTCCGTTGGCGCTTCTGCTTCAGGCTTGACCACTTCTAGCAACTCAACGTCAAAGATAAGCGTCGAGTTTGGCGTGATTGCGCCAGTAGAACGCGCACCATAAGCAAGTTCAGATGGGATATGGAAGCGATACTTTGCGCCTTCTTTCATCAATTGAACGCCTTCAGTCCAACCAGAAATAACGCGATTAAGTGGAAATTCTGCTGGCTCGCCACGCTTGTAAGATGAGTCGAACTCTGTGCCATCTAGCAAGGTGCCACGGTAGTGAACTTTAACCATGTCTGTCGCTTCTGGGCTTGCACCCTCGCCTTCTTCAAGTACTTCGTACTGAAGACCAGACTCGGTAGTTACCACACCTTCTTTCTTACCGTTTTCTTCTAGGTAAGCTAGGCCAGCTTCAATATTTTTTTCAGCGGCTTGTTCCGCCATTTCTTGCTGCTTAGCGCGAAGTACTTCTTCGCCTTGTTGAGCGATTTGCTGAATCTGCTCTGGCGTAAACTTAAGGGTGTCGTTTAGACCGTCTTTAAAGCCTTGTTGTAGCGCATCTTGGTCTAATGTTAAACCCAGTTGCTCTTGTTGTTCGGCACGGTTGCTAACGAACAAACCCATGCTTGCGCCCATGGCGTAAGCTTGCTTTTGCGTATCTGTCATTTCTTCTGCTGAAACAGAAGTTGTTTTTGCACTATCAGCGCTTGTAGAAGCGGCCTCATCAGATGTATTTGGCTGGCAAGCGAAAAGGCCTAGCGCAGCGATAGTAGATAAGGCAACGAGCGACTTCTGCATAAAAACGTCTCCATAAATTTTTATCATCATGCGTCTATGTCTATACTGCTGCATCCAAGGCAGTGTGCACGATAGTTAAAGATGCGTGATCCATGCTATGTTAAACCTAGCGTTTACAAAGCGAAACCCATTTGATTATGTTTAGGCCTCAAATGTTCCATAGAATAGCGTTACTCATCGTACTTATAGGTAATTCCATGGGATGCTCTGTCCCTGATACTACGCCAATACAGCAGTGGCGTCATGTAGAAGAAGGCGCCTATGCCGCAGATATTTCTACCGACGGCACGTTAGCGGTGGTTTCAGGTGTGAATAACGGGGTAAACGTATGGCGAATTGGACAAAGTGAGCCCCTTTATCACTGGAGCCACCAAGGTGAAGGTGACAACCTGGTCATGTCAGTGCACATTAGCGCCGACAAACGCTATGTTGTGACCGCTGACCGCGAGGCGTTTGCCTTATGGAGTCTGGAGACCGGCGAACCTGAAGGTTTTTGGCGCATCGACGAGTCATCAATTAGAGATGTGGTGGTTACCAATAATGGTAACGGCATACTGGTGGCGCGCTCAAATGGCAAAGTTATGTACTTTGAACCTCGTACTTCGCGTCGACTAGAGTTTTTAGGGCATCAAGAAAAGGTTAACTCCATTGATATTTCCCCTAACGGTAAGTTCGCATTGACGGGGGGCAACGATTACATAGCGTATTTATGGAGCACTGACACTGGGCAAATAATTCATACATTCACCCACCCCACGCGAGTAACAAAGGTAGCGCTTGATGATGAAGGCCGCTTTGCTTTTACTGCGGACAGCCAGAGCAAGTCGCAAGTGTGGAATGTGCAAACCGGGCAGCCTGTGGCATCCCTCAAATATGCAGCGCGTCAGAAAATCTTCACAGACGTTGAGTTTTCCAAAGATGGTCAGTTTTTACTAACAGGCTCTCCCGCCAGAAAAGTATACCTGTGGGATTTGAAAACTGGCGAGCAAGTGCAGTCCATACAGGTTGCATCACGAGAGTCAGTTTCACCACCAACCGCAGTTGTGTATGGCGTCGCCTTCCTCCCCAATGATAATATATTGTCCATAAGCAGTAGTGGCCTTGCCGAAGAATGGCAACGAGAGAGATAGAGAATTTACATGACAGAGAAAAGCGCTGAGCATCTACAACAGCAAATAGATAGCGCCAATAGCTATATTGAAGAGTTACAGATGAAGGTAGCCTTTCAAGAACACACTATCGAGGCACTTAATGAAGCGCTGTCTTCGCAACAAAAGCAGCTTGACGATTTAGCCTTTAAAGTACGCCATGTCGTTGACCGCGTTAAGTCTATCGAGCCGTCTAATATTGCTAAGCAGTCAGAAGAAACCCCGCCTCCGCATTACTAGAATAATTGAAGCGCACTAATAATTGCAGCGCGGTATTCATTTGGATCACGTCCATTGGCGATGACAATTATTGCGGGGCGCTCATCGTGGGAAGAGGCCTGTGAAGACATCAAAGGTGCTTCGTTGATGCGCAGTAGTGTTGAAAAAACATCACGCTAGTTCATCTTGTTATGAGTTAGGCGAAGTCTTCATTTAGCCAGGATATACATTTGAATTACACTTGCGCCCCGATACAAAGGCTTCAGCAAAAAGAAGCCTTTTTTACTATTTAAGAGAGTGAGTTATGAGCGATTTTGATATGGATGCGTTTGATAGCATCGATTTTGACTCTGTTGAGCAGTCAGTAGCAGAGAAACAGGCTGAAAAAGACAAGCAAGAGAGTCAAGAGATTGAAGGTATGCGCGACGGCGCCAACGACTGTGGCGATAGCTGTACTATTTAAGCGCGCCCAGCGGCGAGGGCTCTTAATTTTCAGAGCCTTCCGGCGCTTCCAGCTTATCCAGCTCGAGTCTATCCAACTCTATAGTTTTCTCCACATCGCCGTTAAAAGCTTCGATAAATGCATTTTTTAAAATCGCGGTAAATGCCTCCCATGTTTGGGTGTCAGGGCTTGATAAATCGCCTTCAACAGGAATGCGTGTGGCAATTTGGTCTTCGCTTTGGTTTTCAAACAGTTCGGTGACAAACGCGGAAATGGCTTCGATACTGCCTTCAATAAAACCATCGCCGTCACGTTCAATGTCACCCTTCCAAGAAAATACCTCCACATTATGCAAAATGGGTTTGATATAGCCTTTTACTTTCCCTTCATTAGATGCCACTTCAGCCGCAAGTGTGAGGGTGCCGGCTTCCAGATCAAACGGTGCGTAGGTATCAAGCAGGTTCTTAAAGTTCACTAGTCCAACGTTGTCAGCTTGAATATCAACGTCAAATGTGGGGGCTGTTGTTGCGGGGTTGAGTTTAGCGTTTAAGGATATCGTGCCCTGCTGTGCCGTTTGTCCTTGCGCTTTGGCCGTTGCTACACGTGAGTCTGACAAGTTATCGCTATTCACCAAGTTATTCACTTCAAGCTGAATATCATGAAGCGCAATGTCGATAGCCGGAGAAGTATCGGGGTTGTGGAAAGCGACTTTTCCTTGGTTAATAGTTAGCTTGTCGATGCGTAACGGGAAGAGTTGGTCGGCGATAGATAACCAGTTTTCATCCTTACCAGACTGGCTTCTCTCCTCCGTGTTGCCGTCTACAAAATTAATCTCGGGGGAATTAACAATGACTTTTCCCACCGCTGCACCTTTGAAAAGCTGTGACCATGAAAGCGTAAACTCCACATAGTCAGCTTTAAATAGCGGTCTATCTACTTGCCCGTTCGCCTTATAAAGCAAAACATGTTCTAAACTGTATGCGCCGCGCCATAGCATTAAATCTACATCGCCCACGCGGCCGTTATACTCTTTTGACTGACTCAGCGTCGTGTTGATGTATGACGCTGCGGCGTAAGGCAAGTAAAGTCTTATGGCAATAAGCGTAAGTAACAAGGCTATAAGGACATAGCAGACACGTTTTTTAGCATGTTTCATATTTCACTCCTTTGCGAAGGAAATACAAAAATTATGCCTGAGCAACCTCTTTCGTTAGGCAACGAGGATACCTAGCGTTGGCGTGGCATGAAGAGACGTTTGCAAAAAGCCTGAGTACAGCGTTGTAAGGTGTTACACAGGCTTAACGGTAAGATTTACTGAGACGTGGGTAGGAATGTTAGTGCGGTTTAAAGATGCCAATCACATTTTCGTTTGAGCGTGTGGCGGCACTCACCTTTTCATCAGTTTGCGCTTCATTGTATCCACACGCAACGCACTCCAACTTTTCTACGTTATTTTCAAAATATAACGAAATCGTATCTAGCTCTTGGCATTTTGGGCACGTAGCCCCTGCAACAAAGCGGCGTTTTACACGTTTTGACATACATACACCTTTGGAGAATTTCGCGATTATTATACCTTGAAATGGTAAGTGTTGATCAGCTTTTACCTTAAGTTTTTGATATTATACGCGCCCTAGTTTGTTCCATCACAGGTTACTCATGATAAAGCTTTCAAATGTATCGCTACTCCGCGGTCGCAAAATGTTGCTAGAAAAGGCGTCGGCGCAGGTTTTTCCAGGCCACAAAGTAGCGCTGATTGGCAGCAACGGCTGCGGAAAGTCCACGCTTTTTGCACTGCTGAGAAGTGAGTTAAGTGTCGATGCTGGCGACTGCAGCGTACCGAATGACTGGCGAATTGTAAGCGTGGCACAGGAAACGCCAGCAACTGACCGGACCGCGATAGACTATGTGGTGGACGGTGACAAACATTTACGTAATCTACAGGCGCAATTAGAAGCCGCTGAAAAAAGCGGCGACGGTGTAAAGATTGGCCAAATTCACGGGCAGCTCGAGCAAGCGGGAGCATACGACGTGGAAGCTCGCGCAGCGACCATTCTGTCGGGTCTTGGGTTTACCAATGTGCAGTTAAGCGCACCAGTTAGCGATTTTTCAGGTGGCTGGCGTATGCGCCTAAACCTAGCTCAAGCGCTGCTTTGTCCTTCAGACTTACTGCTGCTTGATGAACCTACTAACCACTTAGACTTAGACGCCGTTATTTGGCTAGAGAAATGGCTTCAACGCTATGCGGGAACGCTATTGCTGATTTCTCACGATAAAGCTTTTATCGACAACACGGTTGCGCAAATTATCAGTGTTGAACAACAGAAGCTTATCACCTACACCGGTAACTACTCGTCTTACGAAACCCAGCGCGCTGAACGTATTCGCTTGCAAAACATTGAATATGAAAAGCAGCAGCAAAAAGTAGCGCACCTCAATTCGTTTATTACCCGGTTTAAAGCTAAAGCGAGTAAAGCTAAGCAAGCGCAAAGTCGTATTAAGCAGTTGGAGAAAATGGAAACCTTGTTGCCAGCCCATATGGCCAGCCCATTTAGCTTTTCTTTTGCGCCGCCGTCGGCACTGCCAAACCCGCTTGTGCAAATGGAAAAGATACAGCTGGGTTACGACGACCATATTGTGCTGCAACAGGTGAAACTCAATTTAGTACCTGGCAGCAGAATAGGTCTTCTAGGTCGAAACGGGCAGGGTAAGTCTACGCTAATCAAACTATTGGCGGGCGTGCATGCGCCAAAACAAGGTATTTTTAATACGGCTAAAGGCCTTAAGATTGGTTACTTTGCTCAGCATCAGTTAGAAACGTTAGATGCTAACGCTACTCCGCTTCTTCATTTGCAGCGCATTGACGAAAAAGCCACCGAGCAGCAACTTCGCGACTATTTGGGCGGATTTGGATTTAATGGCGATGAAGCGTTAGCGCCCGTGGCACCTATGTCGGGCGGTGAAAAGGCGCGCTTAGTATTGGCGTTAATTGTTTATCAGAAGCCTAACTTATTGCTGCTGGATGAGCCTACCAACCACTTAGATTTGGAAATGCGCCATGCGCTAAATATAGCGCTTCAAGGTTTTGAGGGAGCCATGGTACTGGTCTCGCACGACCTCGGTATGTGAAGATTTCTATTTGGTAGACAGTGGCGAAGTTGAACCATTTAAAGGCGACTTGGACGACTATCGCGACTGGATTTTAAAACAGCAGGCAGCGGAAAAAGCCAAGGCCAATAGCGACGCCAAAAACGAAGAGCAACAAGAGACTGGCGCGCAGAGTAAGCCGGAACGCAAATTAGATCGTAAAGAAGAAAAACGCCGTGAAGCCGAGTTTAGGCAAAGGGTTGCGCCACTTAAAAAAGCCATTGAAAAACACGAAAAAGCCATGGAGAAATGTGGTGCTGCTTTGGCTGAGGTGGAGGCGTCACTTGCCGATACTTCGCTTTACAGCGAAGACAAAAAAGCGCAGCTTATGGGCTTACTCGACAAACAAACTCAGCTTAAGCAACAGCTTGAAGAAGAAGAGATGGCATGGCTAGATGCCCAAGAGCAAATTGAGCTAAAGCGAGAAGAGTATGACAATGCCAACGCCTAATATCGAAAACCGCGCGTTTTGGGAGTATAGCGTTTCTCGCTATACCAAAGGTGATATGGCTCCCCTTGCGCTTTTACTGCAAGACAACCACAAGGTTAATGTAAACGTTCTCTTGCTGATTTATTAATTTGCCACAGCTTAAGGCAGTGATTGCGGCATCAAGTGCGACCGAAGAAAAGTTACAGTATCACCGTGCAAGGCGAAAGGCTGCGAGCCCTGAAAAAGGCGGAGACCAAGCAGAATATGACGCACTCAAAGCACAAGAGCTAGAGCTTGAAAGACAGCAGCAGCACGATATTGTTGCGTCGTTCAATGAGCAGCCAGTCACGCATCTGGGTCAGGGGCAATCTGTATCGTCTAACGTATTTAACGCGTCTATCGCAGCGTTTATAAATGCATACGGACTGCGAGACAACAACGAGGCGCGCCAACTAGTGAGCCTAGTGGTTAACCAACTATCGTAAAAACACAATAAGAAAATAAAATGAGTAAATCAGCGCTATCGCACGGAAAGATAATAAAAAGCAGCTTTAAGGTGCCAGGGTGGGCGAAGAACCGTCATGTGCAAACCATATGGCCGCGTTTTATTCAAAAGCGGTTGCCTTTGTCTTACGACATGGAGCGTCTCACATTACCCGATGACGACTTCGTCGATGTGGCGTGGGGGCCAAAGCCGCAGGAAACATCGGGTATCGTGGTGATGTTTCATGGTTTAGAAGGCAGCATTAAGTCGCATTACGCGAACGATATGATGGCTCAATTGTCAGTGAATGGTTGGCAGGTGGTGATGATGCACTATCGCGGCTGTAGCGGCGTGCCAAATTTAAAAGCGCGGGCGTATCACAGTGGAGAAACAGAAGACCCCAGCTTTTTCTTAGAGTGGCTTCACGATAAATTTCCACGAATTCCTAAAGTGGCCATCGGCTTTTCCCTTGGCGGCAACATGCTATTGAAACTGTTGGGCGAAAACCCTGCGCAAAAGTGGCTTAAGGCAGCGATTGCCATTTCTTCACCTCTTAAACTTTCTGAATGCGCTAAATCAATTAACCAGGGTTTTTCTCGCGTATATCAAAAGTATTTACTTACTAGCATGAAGGATACGCTGCGTAAGAAAATGGAGTACATCGATTATCGCAAGCTTATACAGCTAACAAAAACTGATGTGGAAGAGATCACCAGCTTTACCCAATTCGACGAGAAGATCACAGCGCCGCTTCACGGCTTTGCAGACGCTCAAGACTACTATGAAAAGTGTAGTGCGTATCACTTTTTAAGCGCGATTCACTGTCCTACACTGGTATTGCATAGCATTGATGACCCCTTTATGAATCACTTAATTGTGCCTAAGGAAGAAGAGCTTGCGCGCAACGTTACCGTGGAGCTAAGTGAACGAGGCGGTCACGTTGGGTTCATGCAAGGTTCTATATTAAATCCTAAAGTATGGCTGCACGAACGGGTGAAACGTTTTGTAAGTGAAGCCTTACCTGTAAATACTACGTGTCGTTACGTCAGCCGCTAATGTTGATGTCCTAATAATTTACCCAAACGCTTTTTATCAGGAGTGTGAATGATAATCCCCATTGACGCGCTAGAAGCCGATACGCTTTATAGCTTGGCTGAGTCTTTTGTTCTGCGAGAGGGCACGGACTACGGCGCTGAAGAAGTTGCGCTAGATGTAAAAGTGCAGCAAGTGTTAAACAGACTCAAATCGGGTGAGGCGGTGCTGGTCTATTCAGAGCTTCATGAAAGTGTAGATATCAAAAGAAAAGAAGATATTGAGCCAAGCGAAGCTGAAGAACAATAGACACAAAAAAGCCGGGTCGAGCAACCCGGCTACCTACCTGAGGAGAGGAAGGCTTAAAACGCGTAACGTGCAGTTACCTGCATAATGTCTAAATCATCAATGATTCTGTAGTTTGCACCCACAGCCCATTGTGGCGTGATGTAATAGTTAGCGCCTACTCTAAATGTCGCTTCACCATCGTCTACATCGTAGTAGCCAACTTCACCCGCCAGCTCTACCTGCTCTGTGATCATCGAGCGAAGGCCAGCATTAATGCTGTAACCTGTTTCGTCGTTTACGTCACCGTCGATACGCTCTAAGTTGGCACCAAAATACGCGTCTGTTGTCGCGTTAACAGGTAAACGGTAACCCGCACCTAGTGTCAGCATATCAAAGTCAAAGTTGCCCTCTTCAAAGAAGCTATACTCGCCGTTTAGGTACCAGTTGCTATTCAATAGGTATTTACCGTTAACGGTTAAACCGTCTGGTTCAAAAGACTCATTGTCGTCAAAGTCCATTTTGGTGTAACCACCTTCTACGTAACGCCAGTCAGGCTTGTCGGCCATAGCTGTAAGAGGAAGTGTTGCCGCAGTTAGTGCTGCTGCAATAAGTGTGAATGATTTACGCATGTGATAACTCCTTAGTATGTTCAGTAACCCGCCTTGTTCACCGCAAACGTTTTCGTTTTTTAAACACGTTCTAGGTACTCTATAAAGCTCTAACCTTTTCAAAATGGTTCTAGTCTTTACACAATTGCTCTAGATAGTTTGCAAAACGTTTTTCAAGTCAGTGCTTTACGACACACTGCAAAAGGTTACTCAGTTGATGAGCACAAAGCTAAACTCGCCTTTATGTCATCTTTTTTATTTCCGTTAAGAAATAGTGTCCGATTTATTTATCAACATGATGAATAGCAAAGCGTTTGCCAACTTCGTACTAAATCACTATTTTGATATGTCTTAATTTATCTATGTTGCTAATATTTATAGATAAAATACGTCTGGCTTTTTAGAGGCTACACATTTGAAATGTTCAAAATCAAAGTTTGATGTATTCCTAGTAAAACGTTGGCACACAGAACTGTCTCTAAAAAACAACAGTTATCCTTTTGTCTAACTCATCGGACATTTTTACAAGCCAGTGTTCTCCAATAATTCACAATGTGTGTGTTTGTAAAGCATTGTAAATTATGAAAAATATAAAAAATAACGGCGACCATTTCGTGTTGGAACAGCTTTTGCTCAAGTCTCTGTGTGTTATCCAACATTCACTTTAGCCCTTCGGCAAGGAATTCGGTTTTTCACGATATTAGTGGATAAAGAAAGGAAGAGAGCGCCTTTCTCGCGTGGCTTCAATCAATACCGTTTCTGTAAAAGACGCTTTTCAGTAAGTAAGGCGTGTAACGAGTTGTTGATGGTCATCTGGATAACCATTGTTTTCATAAGGAGAGGACAAATGGCTAAGCCAGTTTCAATTTTCGGTAAAGGTTTACAAACGAATGTGCGTCAGCACAATAAGCTGTCACACCTTCTTTTAGCGATGAGCAGTGTCATCGCATTATTTGCGTTTCATCAAGCCGGTGCAGTTGAGGTTAACGACGATAATCAGCCTCAAAAAGCATCGCCGGTTCTTCAGTCAATTATTGATGCTGCACGCCAGTCAGCGACAGAGAGCTACGAGCAGGACGATCACGGGTTAAACAGCAAGCTTAAAGAAATTGACTACACCACGTATCGTTCAATTCGCTTCAAGCCCGAGCAGAGTCTTTGGCATGGCGAGAATGACTACGAACTGCAGTTTTTTCACCCGGGTTTTTTATATGAATACCCTGTCACTATCCACACTATTGGTGAAAGCAATAAGCCTGAACGCCTAGCGTTCAATAGTGACATGTTCAACTACGACGGGTCTGCGTCGGGGTTAGCTGGGCTAACGGACGAAAAGTCAGGGTTTGCTGGATTTCGCGTTCACTACCCTATCAAGAACGAAGAGTACAAAGACGAATTTGCTGTATTTTTGGGGGCATCGTACTTCCGTCTTGTAGGTAAAAATCAAGTGTACGGTATCTCTGCACGAGGTCTTGCGATTGATACGGCGCTAGCCAAAGGCGAAGAGTTCCCCCACTTCACTGAGTTCTGGGTCATAGAACCGAGTGAGGGTAAGCCTATTACTGTTTATGCGCGTCTTGAAAGCCCTTCTGTAGCGGGAGCGTTCAAATTTGTTATACAGCCTGATATTGATACCAGCGTTAAGGTAGAGAGTTGGTTATTTGCCAGAGATGACGTGAGCAAGCTAGGCATTGCACCATTTACCAGTATGTTCTTGTATGGCGAGAACACAGAAAAGCGTCATGACGACTATCGTCCAGAGGTGCATGATAGTGACGGTGTACTCATGGTAACTCACGCTGGGGAAGAAATTTGGCGCCCGCTGACTAACCCTGCACGCCTTCAAGTCACGTCACTTAGCGACGCAAACCCTAAAGGATTCGGCATGCTTCAACGCGACGGCGAATGGGATAATTACCTCGACGCAGAGGCCAATTACCATATACGCCCGGGGCTTTGGGTGACGCCAGAAGCTGGTTTTGAGAAAGGCCGATTAGAAGTCGTCGAAATTCCGACTAAATCCGAAATACACGACAATATCGTGGCTTTTTGGACGCCTGAAAAGCCATTCAATTCGGGCGAATCACTGTATTTCGCTTACGAGCTTAAAACCGTAGAACAAAATCCGTTTGTCAGTGAACTGGCCTCAGTAGTACGTACCCGCCAAGGCAAGGCTGTGTTGCCGGGTGACGAGTTTAAAAACGACAGTCTAAATACGACACGACAGTTCAGCGTGGACTTCAGCGCGCCTTCTGCCATTGCTTTTGATAACGAGTCGATGAAGTTGGTGGTACAGGGTACTAACGGCACGATTTCTCAGCAGCGACTTTACCCCGTTGCTGATGGACAAGAGTGGCGGGCCACCTTCTTTGTTAAGCCGAAAGAAAAGCAGACGGTAGATATGCGCGCTTACATAGAGAAAGACGGTAAACGTGTGAGTGAGGTTTGGAATTATGTCTACCAACCAAAATAATCGCGCTTGCATAGCGGTATTGGACGAGGCTAAAGCCGTGCCTCAGGTTAAAAGTGATGGCACTGCACGTGCTTCACACTTCATCTTAAAAGGAGAGCATATGCGTTTATTTATCATGGCAATGCTAGTTATTCCAAGCACGGCACTGGCCGGTTGGAGTTTGTACGAGATCTTTTTACCTAACGGCCTTACCAACTTAGAGATTGCACAGTTGGGGTTGGGGCTAACCCTGTTCGCATGGTTGTGTATGGCGTTTTGGACAGGCATTATCGGTTTCTTTTTGCAGCTTTTTAACGTCGACCCGTTGAGCTTGCGCAGAAATCAACCTCAGCCTGATGCTACTGCGCCATTAACGCAAAAGCACGCCGTGGTTATGCCGGTTTATAACGAAGACACCCGCCGTATCATGGTAGGATTTGAAGCCTGTATTCGCGAGTTGATGGAAAGTGAAAACAGTTCGAAATTCGACTTTTTCATGCTCAGCGACACCCGCGATATGGAAAAAGCGGATGCAGAGCTACGTGCCTTTTCCCGATTGAAGAAACGTTTAGGTGCGTTCTCTAGCCAAGTGTTTTACCGTCGTCGCGAACAGAATCTGCACAGAAAAGTAGGTAACCTCAAAGAGTTTTGTGAACGCTGGGGGGCAAACTACGAGTCGATGATCGTGTTAGATGCTGATAGCGTGATGAGCGGTGAGCGCATGCAAGACTTGGCGCGTCGTATTGAGCAAAACCCTGATACGGCGTTAGTGCAGACCATTCCAATGCCGGTACGTCAAAACACCTTCTTTGGTCGTTTTGTGCAGTTTGCTGCTCACCTTTACAGCCCAATGTTGGCGACAGGTCTATCGTTTTGGCAAACAGACAGTGCAAACTATTGGGGGCACAATGCCATTATTCGTATTGCACCATTTATGCAGCATTGCGGGCTACCTACCCTCGAAGGACGCGCGCCTTTTGGTGGTGAAATTTTAAGTCATGACTTTGTTGAGGCTGCGCTGCTGCGCCGTGCTGGCTGGCAGGCCTACTTGCTTACCGACACCACGGGCAGCTATGAAGAAGTGCCAAGTAACATTGTTGACTACGCGATTCGCGACCGTCGTTGGGTGCAGGGCAACATACAGCATTTAGGGTTATTGAACGTTAAAGGTCTTAAAATGGCAAACCGCCTGCACTTCTTATTTGGTGCGTTTGCGTACATCTCTTCACTCATACTATTTTGCATGTTGGCGCTAGGCACAGCAGATGCGTTAATTCGCGCCACATCGGTGCCGGAGTTCTTCGTGTCTGAATACCAGCTGTTCCCTAGTTGGCAGGTAGCGCGCCAAGACATGATGATGGTAACCATGTGGGGTACGGCGGCCTTATTATTCTTGCCTAAACTTCTCGGTATTACTTTAGCTTTAATAAAACGTCGTGGCGAATTTGGTGGCGCGTGGTCTTTGCTTAAAGGGGCAGCAATTGAATTAACTATGGCCGTGCTTATTGCGCCGCTAATGATGTTCTATCACAGTTATTTTGTGATTAGCGTTTTTGTTGGCCACTCTGTTAAATGGGAAGCGCAAGAGCGTGAAGGGCGCAAAGTGCCATGGAAAGTTGCAATTAAACACACGCAAATTATGAGCTGTTTAGCGGTAGCGTGGGGCGTAACTACTTTCTACTTCACCCCGTCGCTATTTATGTGGTTGTTACCCGTATTAGTAGGCATGGTGTTAGCGGCGCCGGTTATCCGCTTAACAAGCAGCGATAAACTAGGCATAGCCATGCGTAAGTGGGGCGTGTTTGTCATTGACCAGGAAGTGAATGAGTGTAAAGCACTTAAGCGTTTACGCGTTGCAATGGGGTATTTCGCTATATCACAGCACAAGGCAGAAGTACCTGCGCTTCCTGATAACGTGTGGCAGAGCATGCCAGAGCAAGTACTAAGTCAAAAGCCATTGCCTATGCGCCACAGGCTTCCTAACAGCGCATAATGGACTCACAGTAGATATCAAAACAAAAAAACCGCACATGTGAAGTGACCCCATTAAGTTGGACTCATTTCTAAGCGGCAACCAAGGCCTGATTTCGATATTGTATCGGACTCAGGCCTTTTAGTTTTAG
>JYMV01047817.1_pt1 | contig 63676 bp, 48 predicted proteins | sample 338911 | NCBI WGS metagenome assembly JYMV01 (sample SAMN03354496, study PRJNA234377) | hydrothermal vent metagenome | biome: Deep sea; feature: Hydrothermal plumes at the Eastern Lau Spreading Center, Western Pacific Ocean; material: Seawater | place: Tonga | collected 2009 | depth 2000 m m | reverse complement strand
ATTTGATTTTTTAATTCCTGAGTATTTAATTGGCAATGTTTACACTTATATACCGGTCATTCTTTTTGCAAAGTTAACTTCTTTCTTTATCTTTGGGTTATACCGTGGTATGTGGCGCTACACCAGTATCTCCGATTTTATCAGTATCGCCCAAGCTTCTTCCTTTGGTTCTTTGCTTTCTTTGGCTATTTTTGCATTATTATATGGATTATCTGGTTTCCCAAAATCAGTCCTGTTCATTGATTATGCTTTATGCACTATCTTCTTAGGGGTAAGCCGTGCCAGTATTCGCATATATTTCAGCAACATATCAGAGGCCCAAACAATAACCGGTCGTAATACACTAATAAAAGGTCGGAAAAAACTGATCATGATTGGTGCTGGTGGTAGTGCTGAAAGAATAATCCGGGAAATTCGAGATAATCGGGGTATGAAATTTGTTGTAGTAGGAATTCTTGATGATGATACATCAAAAACAGGCGCAACAATTCATAGTGTACCCATTCTTGGCCCCATCGATGAATTGGCCAATTTCAATATTCCTTTTGATGAAATTATTATTTGTCTTCCAACAGCAACCAACGTAGAAATGCGTAGAATTATTGCAATTTGTAAATCCGTTGGGAAACCTTATCGTACTTTACCCGCGTATTCTGAATTGATTGATGGCAAAGTTTCCATGAAATCGGTTCGGGAAGTATCCATGGTTGATCTCCTGGGGCGTAAAGAAGTAGAATTAGATCGATCATCAATTTCCCAATACATCTATGGCAAACGAGTGTTGGTTACTGGCGCAGGAGGGTCAATTGGCTCCGAATTGGTGAGGAACTGTTTAACATTCGATCCGGATTTATTAATATTGTTAGATCAAAGTGAACATAACTTGTTCAAAATTGAAAGGGAATGTGAGGATAGCAAACATCCTGTTTCCTTCCAACCAATCCTTGGTGATATCCGCGATAAAACTTTACTCCATCGAGTATTTTCATCATTTAATCCGGATGTTGTTTTTCATGCTGCAGCCTATAAACATGTACCCATGCAAGAAGATCATCCTTGGGAGGCCATTCTTACCAATATTCAGGGAACGCTTAACTTGATTGATTCCTCGGAAGATTATAATGTAAATCGGTTCGTATTGGTTTCTACAGATAAAGCCGTAAATCCAACGAATATTATGGGCGCAACGAAACGTGTGGCCGAAAAACTGATTCAAAGTAAATCTATTGATTCGAAGGTAAAATTCATGGCTGTAAGGTTCGGTAATGTTATAGGAAGCTCAGGGAGTGTGATTCCTACCTTTCAGGAACAAATTAGAAATGGTGGACCAATAACAATCACAGATCCAAATATGCAAAGATACTTTATGTCCATTTCAGAGGCAGCGCAGTTAATCTTACAGGCTGGTGCAATGGGATTTGGTGGTGAAATTTATGTCTTGGATATGGGTAAGCCTGTGAATATTCAAGATATTGCCTATGAACTCATTCGCTTGAGTGGATTAGAACCAGAAACAGATATTGGGATTGAATATATTGGTATGCGACCGGGGGAAAAAATGTATGAAGAATTACAAACGCATGAAGAAAACATTATTGATACTGGACATGATAAAATATTAGTGCTAAAAAATGGGCAAGGTAATAATTGGGATAAATTGTTAGATGATGTATCGGAAATTGTTGATTCGGCCAAATACTATGATTATAAAAGGGTTACTCAAGAATTGAAAAAGTTTATTCCTGAATATGTGCCAGATGCCAAAACATTGAAGCAAAGACTGAAATCATCAATCATTGACGAGAATTAAACTTAAATTTTTTGTTTTTTTGTTTATAATTGCCCATGTTTGTCATGGGCAATTTTTTTATACAGATTACCAAGAGGGGAAATATTGGCTCCAAACAAATTCCGCTATGCTTTCTTTACCTCTAGCTCAACAAAATAGTTATTGGTCCAACTATGTTTCAGACAAATACAGAAAGCAAAATAATGGTCATTCGTTTGGTGTTTTTGGGCATTTTAAAAAGGACAATGATTTGTTAGGAATAGTTCAAAATTCAGATTTAATTGGAAATGGTGCTATTTTAACTTACAGGTATATTTCACCGCACGTTGAAATTATGAATTCAATGTTTTTTACTTACGACAAGCTTGAAGCGGAAAGAGGATTTGTACGTACAGTAAAAAATGTAACCATGTATACCAATCAGGCTTATTTAAGAGTTTTTAATTCATGGAATGATTTAGATTATTCAATTAAGATCGGCAGAGACTTTTTAAGGGTTGGGCAAGGGTTAAATGCCAATTTATTCTTAAGTAATTTTTCCCGGCCTTTCGACCAATTTACCCTAAAAGCAAAATTAGGGAAATTGAATGCTCTTTTTTCTGCAATTGAGCTAGATACACTTTTGGAACATAATCGTTATTTATACATGCACAGTTTTGGATATCAATCAGATCGATTTTCAATAACATTTGGTGAATCTATAATTGCCACGGGTATTTCAAAATCCATAAACATTCAATATCTCAATCCATTTAATTTTTGGTCATGGGAAAATTTGGGAAGTACAAATAAAGGTTTAAATGCATTTCTATATGTTGGTATGACTTGGCTTCCGCGTGAAGGATTACGTTTTTATGGAGAAACAATCATTGATGATATTAATTTTCATCAAAAGGATGCTTTTTATCTCAACCGCTTTGGTTACCTATTAGGATTTCAAAAAACAGGGATTCCATTAAAATCTTCTAATTTGTGGGTTGAATATGCCAATGTATTAAATCAGGTTTATCAATCCTATCATCCAACCCATATTTATACCCATCGAGGATTTCCTATAGGGCATTATCTAGGAAATGATTTTAATAATCTTAGAATTCATTATTCCCATTTAATAATGTCGGGGCAAATGAAACCTTTTATTGATATTTCATATCTATTGGATGGATCTAATGGTCTGGATACCCTATTTGATAATCCATGGGAAAATGAAAAAGGCGAATTCTTTGAAGATTACGAACCACCCTCAAATCCTACTCCTCCCGTTACTAAATGGATTGAATTGGAGATCGGTGTCGAATTAAATGCCGGTTATGGTTCTTATATCACAATTACAGGCCAATATCAGGCTAAGTCCATAGATAATGAATCTTCCTCCAATTTTGGGCTTGGAATACGATTCTGGACATATTTTCAAATCCCATTTAAGCATAAATAAGAACCATATCTGAAATTGCCATAGTAACTGAAGAATTCCGTCCTTCTAAAAAGGGTGGAATCGCCACCTGGGCCCATGGAATTGCAAATTACTTAGGTGAACAAGATCAATATGATGTAACCGTGCTGGTAAAAAAGAGAGGCGGTTTGATAGTCAACGAGATTCCGAGAAATCTACCGTATCGATTGGTTCTTATGTATGGCCGAGATTGGTCAAAATACAAAAAATGGTATGTTTCTTTTTATTGTAAAAAATATATTAAATCGTCCAATAATCCAATTATCATTTCTGCAACATGGGAATTATCGGAAGGTTTGATTAAACATAAGAAAAAATATTCATTTTTATTAATTACAGTATTGCACGGGTTAGAAGTAACCAGACTGAATTCTAATAAATATAAAAAAAGAATTCCAAAATTTATACAGACTATCGATCATTCAGATCAGGTCATTGCAGTAAGTAACTATACAAAGAATGAAGCAATCTCAATCACCGGTACTCAAAAAATTATAACCATCCCTAATTTTGTAAATACTACTGAATTTTTCCCTAAATCAACAAGTGAGTGTCGGGATAATTTTCGGTTGCACCAATCAGATAAAATTCTTTTAAGTCTCTCCAGATTAGTCAAAAGAAAAGGTCATGATATTGTTATTAGAGCAATTCAAATTGTTAAAAAGAAAATCCCTGGAATTAAATATCTTATTGCAGGTACAGGTGATAATCCATATAAAAAAATGTTGAAGAAATTAGTTAACGATTTAGGGCTTCAAGAGTACGTTCTTTTTTTAGGATATATTGAAGAAAACAAAAAACCGCTACTGTATAATGCTAGTGATGTTTATATCATGAATAGTTTAGATACGGATGAACAAGGAGATTCTGAAGGTTTTGGAATCACTTTTTTAGAGGCCAACGCTTGTGGTAAGCCGGTGATCGGTACAAACGTGGGTGGAATTTCTGATGCTATAGAAAATAATGTGAATGGTATATTGGTCAAACCAAATGATGCTAATGCAACCGCAGAAGCGATCATTCAATTATTTTCAGATCAATCCTTATATCAGAAACTTTCAGGTAATGGGCTTAGAAGGGTAAATAACCAATTTTCCCTTTCTAATGTTGGAGATAAGTATCATCAAATAATTTCCAGTCTTTCCCCTTCGTATTGACAAAATAATTATCTTAAATTGATCGGCGTTATGGTGATCAAAAATCCCCGAAAGGTAGTTAATTAATGAGTTTTCGAACTCCGGGGATAAATTATATTTCCAAAAAATTGATGAAAAATGCACCCAATGTGGTGCATTTTTTGTTTCTAAAAGGAGTTAAGTCTAAATGAGTGCAATTCAACGGATTGTTGCACTGCAAAAAATTGATTCCCAGCTTCAGGATATTGCTGAACTACTGGGAGATTTGCCAGTAAAGGTGGATGCGCTGAAAAACGAAGAGTCTGCTTTAATCAAATCTGTAGAAGATGGTAAAGCCCGCATTAAAGAACTGGGACTTGAAATAAGTAAGTTTGATGGTCAGATGATGGACATCAGAGTAAAAATTGAAAAGCATAAAGATCAACTTTTTCTGCTTACAACCAATAAACAATATGATGCCTTGCAGCATGAAATTGACCACCTGAAAGCTGGGCTTGATGATATTGAGATCAAAACATTAGAATTCACGGAGGAAAAAGAAACGCTGGAAGAGCGAATAAAATCTGAAGAAGAAAATTTAGAAACTTTAAGTAAGGATCTAGTTGAGCGTCGTGAAAAATTAGAAGTGTTGATGAATGAATCCTCGGAAAAAAAAACTAAATTAGAACTTCAACGGGATGAAAAAAGACAAGATATAGAGGATACAACCCTTTCTCGATATGACAGAATTCATACTGCTCGAAAAGGGATATCCGTTGTTCATGTGCAGGGAACAGCCTGTGGTGGATGTGGTGCTTTTATACCACCCCAGATTATTTCCGAAGTAAAAGCGGAAAAAGGATCCCATACGTGTGATAGCTGCAGTCGATTTCTTTATTGGGAATCAGTATAGTCTTTTCTATTATTTGCTGTAATTTATAACGATTATTGAAATTAGAGCTGGTCGGATAGTTACTCTTGGTCTGCTGTAAGCTCATCAGGAGAGGAAAGTCCGAGCACCGCAGGGTAGAACGCCGTGTAATCCACGGGGTATGAAAATACATGGAAAGTGCAGCAGAAAATATACCGCCTCGCCAATGGTGAGGTAAGGGTGAAAAGGTGGTGTAAGAGACCACCAGTTCCCGATAAAAATCGAGAAGCTTGTAAACCCCATTTGGTGCAAGATCAAATAAACCCCCAGATGTGACCCGCATCGCTACGAGGGGAGGGTTGATTGCGTGATCCCGTCAGAAATGTCGGGACCAGATGAATGACTATCGATAACAGAACTCGGCTTATAGATCAGCTCTATTTTCAAGGATTAAAATCTGAGTCATTTAATTTATGAAATGGATTATGAAAAAACCTTCACTTGATCTTGTGCATGCGTTTAGGTTTGACAGGGGAATTCAAGCATATAATTAAATATTAGAGTTATTCACCTTGCCAGTTAAATGAAAAATATTATACTATGAATAGAAGTAAAATTATTGGATTGGGTTTCCAAGTACCTGATAATGTTGTGTCCAACTTTGATTTAGAAGAAATGATGGAGACGACTGATGAATGGATTCAAACTCGCACAGGAATCAAAGAAAGAAGGTGGGCTACAGAAGATATGGCTACTTCTGATCTGGCCCTTGAAGCTTCCAAAAAAGCAATTAAAATGGCAGGCATTTCTTCTAAGGATATTGATCTTGTTATCGTAGGTACTATTTCATCGGATTATTTTTTCCCTGGTGTCAGTGCCCAGCTGCAGGATCAATTGAATCTACGAAAAGTGGCGGCATTTGATGTCAAAGCGGCTTGTTCAGGCTTTGTTTATAGTTTATCTGTAGGTGACCAATTTATCCGCTCAGGAATGGTGAATACAGCGCTTGTCGTTGGTGCCGAAGCTCAAACTAAGTTAATTGATAAAACCACCAAAGGTAGGGATATTGCCGTTCTTTTCGGTGATGGAGCTGGCGCAGCTGTACTTCAATCTAGCAAGGATCAAAATGGTATTCTTTCTACTCATTTGCATTGTGACGGAAAAGAAATGAAGAGTCTTTGGATGGAAGCGCCTGGATCCAGTAGAAATGCTTGGATTGACGGACCAACCATTGATAAAGACCGTTTTCGACCAATTATGAATGGTCGTGAAGTTTATCGAAATGCAGTCATCCGTTTTCCCGAAGTGATTCAGGAAGCAATGGAAACTAATGGATTAATCATTGAGGATATTGCTTTAATTATTCCACATCAGGCCAACTACAGAATAAGTCAAGCGGTTGCCAAGCGAATGGGAATTGGTATGGAAAAGATCTATAGTAATATACATAAATATGGAAATACTACTGCTGCCTCAATTCCGATTGCTCTAACAGAAGCATTAAATGAAGGAAAAATTCATGAGGGCGATCACATTATTTTGGCTGCATTTGGATCAGGATTTACTTGGGCTTCTGCGGCTATACGATGGTAAAATGTTAAACTAACATCCAAATTTAATTGGGTTAAATATAAACTTCTTTTTTTAAAAATGGATAAAATGTTTTTTACTGATGAGCACAACATGTTGGTGGAAATGATTCGTGATTTTGCCAAAAATGAAATCATACCTATAGCACAGAAATTGGATGAAAGTGAAGAATTTCCCAAGGGATTAGTCAAACAAATGAGTGAATTAGGGCTTATGGGAATTCCTATTCCAAAAGAATTGGGTGGTGCTGGAATGGATATGGTTGCCTATGCCGCTGCAGTAATGGAGCTGGCTATAGCGGATGCTTCGGTGGCCATTACCATGGCAGCACATACATCATTAGGTACTATTCCAATTGTGATTGCTGGAACAGAGGAACAAAAGAAAAAATACGTTCCACCATTGGCCTCAGGCCAAATGATTGGCGCCTTTGGTTTGACAGAACAGGAAGCAGGTAGTGATGCTGGCGCTACCAAAACAACTGCTGTAAAAAATGGTAGTGGGTACACTATTAACGGTGGGAAAATGTTCATTACCAATGCAGGAGAAGCTGGCCTGATTAATATTACATCGCGTATTATAGAAGCAGGTGAAGATAGAGGTATCGGCGCCTTTATTGTGCCAACAGATACCGAAGGTTTAAAACTTTCTGCCAAAGAAAAGAAAATGGGATGGCGGGCAAGTGATACACGTCAATTATTTTTTGAAGATATGTATGTACCTGCTGAGAATATGCTGGGCACTCCTGGAAAGGGGTTTAAAACATTTTTAAAAACATTAACAGGTGGCCGAATTTCAGTCGCAGCGCTTTCCGTAGGGACGGCGATCGGCGCATACGAACGTGCATTAAAGTATGCAACTGAACGAAAGGCATTTGGGAAAGAGATACATGAATTTCAGGCAGTAAGTTTTAAATTAGCGGATATGGCCACTGAAATTGAAGCGGCAAAATTGCTCACTTTTCACGCCGCATGGATGAAAGACCAGGGTATAAATATTATCAAAGAGGCAGCAATGGCAAAATTGTTTGCAAGTGAAACAGCAATGCGGACAACTACCGAGGCGATCCAAATTCTCGGAGGTTATGGATATGTGAAAGAGTATGATGTTGAACGTTACTTTCGTGATGCAAAAATCTTGGAAATTGGCGAAGGAACCAGTGAAATCCAGCGCATCATCATTGCAAAGAATATTCTTAATGCTGTGAAAGGATTATAATGGTTCGTATCCCCAATAAACCTTCATTTTACCAACAGGTTTTAAGTATTTTAAATTATTATTGGCGGCAAATATCCATTTTGTTGCTAGTAATAGGTATTTTATCTTTTTTCTTCCCCCGTGGGAAAACACTGCTCTATTCCTACCAACTGAATGATGTGGCCCAAGAAGAAGTGGTTGCCCCTTTTAATTTTCCAATCTTAAAGACAGATGATGAACTTCAATCTGATCTGGATGTTGCAATCAAATCAGTGCCATTTCTATTCCTTCGGTCTCAAGATGTAGTAGATGGTCAAGTAGAGTCAATTAATGAATTTTTTACTCTTATAAAAGCAATTCAAGTTGGAAATAATGAATTATCTGACTCAAGAGATTCTCTTTACCGTAATCGTTTTTCGGATCAATTTGATGTTGCAAGGATTTCTGTCCAATCTGATAGTGCAGCCTTAGCAGTTTTAATGGAAAGAATTCATGAAGAATTTGCTGTTGCAACCAATGATGAAAAGTGGAAAAATATTTTTTCTTCAAATCCAAACGAACAATCGATTATTGATTTAGAAAAACTTAAAAATGATATAGTCCAGATTTCACGTAATCGCTGGGCCGAAGGGATTTATGATATCGAATTATCAGAAATAACTAGTAATAAGGTAGCTATAAATATTGGTAATGACGAAGCTCCGACCCTGACTGATCCCGATACTTATAACGATTTACAGAATGCATGGACAAAAGCCAGAGTAGAAGTAACAAATCTATTCCCTGAGGAAGAAGATGTTCGCCGAGATTTGGGATATTCACTGGTTGTGCAATTCATGAAACCTAATCTGATTTTTGCAAGAGAGACGACGGAAAGAAGACAGCAGGCGCGCCAGGATAGAGTGCCAAGAAATAAAGGTATAATCCTAAAAAATGAAAGAATTGTTGACGCAAATACACGAATCACCAATGATGATCTTCAAAAACTCCATTCCCTTTCTGTTGCAATAGACACCAAGGCTGTGGAAGAGAAGCGCCTTACTATTGCCATGGCTTACTTCGGTCGCATCCTTGTCATTGGAATTATTATTTCATTTTTCTTTACCTTTCTATTAACCTACCGGACACCGATATTTGAAGATTGGAAAATGGTGTTACTGATTGGACTTATTTTTATTATTGAAGTTGGACTTGCTTTTCTTTTTACACAAAAATTGGATTTATCTAAATATCTGATCCCAATTACTGTTGCTGCCATGGTGCTGACTATTCTGTTTGACGCACGTATCGGATTTATGGGTATAACGTCTATCATTTTACTGATTGGGATCCTGATTGGTAATAATGTAGAATTTATGGTTACATCCATGTTTACATCTTCTGTGGGAATTTATGCTGTTCGTCAACTTCGTACAAGAAGTCAGCTATTTACCGCTATCTTTGCACTAATAATCAGCAGTGCTTTAGTTATTGCGAGCCAGGGATTATTTAAAGGTTATACGTGGACAATGATGGGATATGATATGATGAACCTCTCCGTAGTGGCTGTGCTCGCTCCTATTGTGACATATGGCTTGATTGGTCTTTTGGAAGTATCATTTGGTATTACCACTAATTTAACCTTGATTGAATTGCTTGACTTTCAGCATCCGCTCTTAAAACGGTTGCAGCACGAAGCAAATGGTACCTTCAATCATAGTATTGTGGTTGGGAATTTAGCTGAAGCCTCCGCTGATGCGATTGGAGCCAATTCACTGCTCTGTCGCGTTGGTGCCTATTATCATGATCTGGGTAAAATGGTGCGACCAGAATATTTTATTGAAAACCAATATACAGGTGAAAATAAGCATGATACACTCACACCGGTCATGAGTGCCAAGATCATCAAAAATCATGTAACAGAAGGATTAAACCTTGCACATGAATATGGCTTACCCCACATCGTCAGTGATTTTATTCCCATGCATCATGGTACTACTCGCGTAGAATATTTCTATCAGAAGGCAAAAGAAGATGGTAAAGTGGACGAAAAGCAATTCCAATATCCAGGTCCCAAACCGAATACAAAAGAAACAGGCATTTTAATGATATGTGAAGCAGTAGAAGCGGCTGTTCGATCGATAAAAGACCCAGATATTTTAAAAATTGAAGATATGATTGATAAAATTATTGATATGCGTCTTTCTGCGGGTCAACTTTCAGAATGTCCATTAACGATGGCTGAATTAACACGTATCAAGGGAAAAGTGGATGGCACAACTGGGTTGCTTCCCGTTTTGCGGGGATTCTATCATATTCGCATTGAATATCCGGATGGTGAAAAAAATGAGGCCTCCGAAAAGGTTGCTCAGGCGTGATTTCAATCCAGGTTGAGTCGGATCCTGATCTGGATGGACCGCAGAAATCAACAGTGGATTCAATTATAAAACATGTCTTGGAATCAGAAGGTGTTCAAAAAGGGAGAATCACCCTGATTTTTGGTTCCGATGAACTATTGAGTGATCTGAAAAAAAAATACTTTAATAAAAATCATTTAACCGATGTAATCGCCTTCCGCCTCAATGAAGATGATGAAACGGATTTGGAAGGTGAGATTTATATCAGTTTACCTAGATCCGTTGAAAATGCAGCAAAATTTAATGAACCGCTTAACCGGGAATTGGGCCGCCTTCTCGTACATGGAGGATTGCACCTCATGGGTTATGAAGATGAATCAAAGAATGATAAAAAAACTATGACAGAAAAAGAAAATAAATATTTAGATCAAGTTGATTGGGAATCACTTTATGACTGATGCTGGAACTAAGTTTGAAGAACTAATTGATATTGTCCAACAATTAAGAGCGCCGGATGGCTGTCCCTGGGATCGGGAACAGACCAACCAATCATTACTTCCTTATTTTGTTGAGGAGGTTTATGAAGTTATTGAAAGTGTTGATGAAGAAAACTGGGCCACGGTGAAAGAAGAATTGGGAGATATTATGCTGCACGTTGTGTTTCAAGCGGCGATTGCAGAAGATGATGGTAAGTTCAATTTAGAAGAATCATTAAATACAGTAAATGAAAAATTGGTCAAACGCCACCCTCATGTGTTTGGCAATGAAAATGCGGATGCGGCATTTCACGCCAAACAGAATTGGGAAGCAGCCAAACATAAGGAAAAAAATAGAAAATCCCGTTTAGAAGGCGTACCTATAACATTGCCAGCTTTGATCAGGGCCCAGCGACTTCAGCAAAAGGCCAGTTATGTTGGGTTTGACTGGGATAAAGTGGAAAAAGTATGGGACAAGGTTCACGAAGAAATTATGGAATTAAAAGAAGCCCAGTCAAAAAATATGAAGGATCATATTGAAGAAGAGATCGGTGATGTATTGTTTGCTATTGTGAATTTGGCCCGTTTTTTGAATGTTTCATCTGAGGATGCTCTCCGCAGAACCAATAAAAAATTTACCAGCCGGTTTGCTAAAGTTGAGGAAGTATTAGAAAAAAAAGGAAAAAAGGTAGAAGAATCAACATTGGAGGAAATGGACGAAATTTGGAATGCAGTAAAAAAGTGAAGTAAATAAAAGGATATCAATGATAAAAACCCCGTATTAATCGGGGTTTTTTGTTTACGAAAATTACTTGCCGGTCAGTGTAAGTACAACGCTGCGACTGCCACTTTGATTTCGGTGCTCACATAAATAGATCCCCTGCCAGGTGCCCAAGTTTAGTGTCCCATTTGTAATGGGAATCGTGACTGATGAGCCCAGAATCGAAGATTTCAAATGAGCAGGCATATCATCTGGTCCTTCAATAGTATGTCTGTAATAAGGCGCGTTCTCAGGCACAATTTGGTTAAAGTGTGATTCAAAATCATCACGTACCGTTGGATCTGCATCTTCGTTTATGGTTAATGAAGCGGAGGTGTGTTTGATAAATATCTCCATAGTACCAATTGAAATATCGCCGATTTCTTGAAGATTCTGAAGAATCTCATTCGTAATAAGATGAAACCCCCTCGGTTTTGGATTTAATGAGATTTCTTTTTGTATCCACATAACTAATTTTATGCGCTAGTTATGTTTTCCGTTCTTTTTTACGGGCTGCAGGGAAGAGAATATTATTTAGGATGAGTCGATAACCGGGAGAATTGCGATGCAGTGAAAGGTCGGTTTGAGGATCCCCAACGAAATGCTGATAGTCCTCCGGATCATGCCCGCCTAAAAAGGTAAATGTTCCCTGTCCATGATTGCCATGTAAGTATTTCACTTGAGGCGTAGTTGGATCTTCTCCCATTACCAGCACGTGTTTCTTGATCTTTTCGCGGTTGAATCCAGTTGTTTGGCCCATGAATCCTTTTACCACTGGAACATGGTTTTGGGTCAGCATAGTAGGTACTGGATCATATTTAGCAGAAAACTCAAATAAAGTGAAATAATCTGCTTCTGCACCTCGGACAACAGGATTATCACTGGGAGGATAATCAATATTAGAATATTCATACACCATTGGATCGGTGATAATATTAAAATTTTTAAATGCCATTGAATTATTATAGTCTATTTTTTGTTGGATATTTTTTTCAATAGGCGTTCCATCAAAAACAGAATGGGCTACATCTATATTGAGAACCGCCAATGCAATATCAAAGGAATCGGTAGCAGAACACATGGCAAATAGAAAGCCGCCATTCACCACATAGTTTTTAATCATTTCGGCTAGAGCCTTTTTCTGAGCATGGACAGAATTGAATCCTAAATTTTGAGCCATGGCTTCAAATTGCTGTTTTTGTTCAATATACCATGTGGCTGTGTGGTAATTCCGGTAGAATTTACCGTACTGTCCAGTAAAGTCTTCGTGGTGCAGATGGAGCCAATCATACCGGTTTAAGGCACCGTTGAATACTTCCTCATCCCAAAGGGTTTCGTAGGGAATTTCGGCATAAGTGAGCGCTAGGGTTACAGCATCATCCCAAGGTTGCTTGTTGGGCGGTGTATAAATGGCAATTTTCGGGCTTTTTTCTAATAGAACTATATCCATGTTATTGACCTCGACTTCATTATATATGCCTAAAGTCTGTTCTGTGCTGATAATTTCATAAGAAATGCCACGCACACGGCATTCTTGCTCTATATCTGGATAACGATCTGTCATGAATGATCCACCGCGGTAATTCAAAATCCATTCTACATTAATATCTTCATTCAGAATCCAAAAAGCGGTACCATACGCTTTCAAATGGTCTTTTTGAATCTGATCCATTGGAATGAGGATTTTCTGGCCCAATCCAGTTTGAATTAGGACAAAAATAGATATGAAAAGACTCTTCAACTAACTTTCCTGAAGTTTGGACAGTTTACGAATATGGAATCGAACTGGCTCAACCAGTAAAGAATTTTGACACTCAGATAAAATACGGTGATAAAGTTTCAACGCATTTTCCTGGTTACCCAATAACCGTTCTTCGATTTCTCCAGCTAGAGCGAGTACTCGATCTTTTAAATGTGAATTTTCGATGGATAAGGCTGTTAGGAGTGCTTGCTCAAATTGATCAGATTCTAATAATAGTAATGCCAACCTTAGTGTGGATAAAGGTGTGATTAATGCTTCGGGATGTTCCTGGCGAATATAATCTAACATTTCAATTGCTTCTAAAATTTTATACTGGCGAATCAATGCTTCAGCCTGGAAAAAAGATTTAAATGCCAACCGGTCGTCCCGCGTTCCATCAAAATAATAATTGACCAATAAATCATGCATTTCCATTAAGTCATTAAAAAAGAGGTTATTTGGTTCCAATACCAAAATAATAGAATCAAGAAAAGCCAGGGGCTTATCAATCTCCCGGTTGAATAATAAGCTATTAAGATATCGGATCGTATATTCATTAACTTTTGCATTCTTATTCCCTGGTAAAGATTCCTGGTCAAAATAATTCTTTGCTTCAGTATAATGCCCGGCAGATAATAAAAGGTCACCTATTCGTATTCTTATCTTTTTCTCCAGGTCAAAATGGGGCTGAGCCTTTAATGCTGCTTCATAAGATATTCTAGCACCATGCATATCTTGCATTAAGAAAGCTTGAATTTCTCCTAAGCGAAAATGAACCGTTGCAGTTGTATTAGATTTTGGGAGTAAAGCTAAAATAGATTGATAATGCTCGATCGTATTTGCAAGGGGGTCATCAGCTATGTTGGGAATTTTTACAAATTGGTGATGGAAAAAGTCATTTTCTGGAAACCATTTTACAAATTGTAGTTCAGTTTTGTTCTGAACAATTTGTTCCTCGTAAGCCTGTCCTAATCCCAATAAGACGTTGCCAACAATTTCTGGATCGGTTCCCTCCATATTTTCTAAAAGATGATGGTAAGAACGAACAGATAATTCATACTGTTTTTCTTCTATCAAATTTGCAGAAAACTCTAACCACCGCCTTATATCATCAGAATTGATTACCCCAATTTCTATATGCTGAAGTAATGCATTTTCGAAATGCCCAGTTTTATAATAAAATCCTGCTAATATTAATTGGACATCTGGATTTTTTTCAGATTCCATCCTTAAAGTAGAATCAATTAATGTATGGGAAGTGGTATCATCGCTCATGATTAAAATGCGATCAGTAGCATACCTTAAATACTGTTTTTGGTAGCGGATAAGGGTTAGATATTCTCTTAAAGATCGATCATAGGTCTGACGAGATTGATAGTAATTGGCTAAATCAATTGCAAAAAGATGAGGCTCATCGAAGCGTTCTCTGCCTTCTTGTGCAAGAGATTCCATCTCATCGGTCTGACCAAATCGAACATATGAATGGAACAATAGCCGATAGGTGGTTTGATTTGTCAATTTAGTTTTTCTGAATTGGTTCCAGATTTCCATCGCTTTTTCATCATCCTGATTTCGGTAATGAAATTCTCCCAGGATCAATTCCGACTGCAAATCCTCCGGATGATATTTCAACCAGTTTTCTATGATCGGGATTGCCGATTCTGAATCTCCGGTTCTAGTATAAATATTTCTCAACTTTAAATAGGCTCGCTGGTGGTTTGGATCACCGATAAGAATTTGATAATAAATTTTTATAGCTCTATCCAAATCACCAGCTCGTTCTATTGCCATAGCTTGGACAAAAGCTGTCTCTCCTTCTGGAAGCACTTCAGTTTGGGCGTACAATTGCCCAATAATTAATAGGGGCCAGAAATACCTCAAGGGTAAATACCTTCAATTTCTGAAGTTTTAGTACTATCAGGAAGAATAATAGATTCTGCTTCACTAAGGGCATTAAAATATCGGCGTATCATATTTTTATAATCGCGGGAATATCCCAATTTTAATGCATCATTCAGGGCATTCATGATCAAAGATTGCCTTTGCCCAAGATCTTGGGGCAGTCCGGAAGGTCCCGTATAAAATACCTCGCTAGCAGTTTGTGATTTACGTTGTTCTTCAAATCCTCTTTCCGTCATTGATTTTTGGCTGTCCAGCATGCGGGTTAAAATCCGTTGCTGGCGGTCAGATGTCTGACGTGTGAATCGTTTTCGTTCTAAATCCCGAATGACTTCATCCATCTCATTTGCAATCCCAGATAGATCTCCTAGCCCTTGATTGCCAGCCTGTTTCATTTCATCCATCATTTGCTTTAAAGATTTTTGCACTCCTCTCTGTTGAGCCAACATCTGTTGCATCAGTGCTTCTTTCATGGAAGCAGCCATTTGGCCCAGAGCTAATTGCATGCCCTGATCATTTAAGTTTTGCTGGTTCCTGGTCATTTCTTCCATACGCTTTAAAAATTCTTCATATCCGCTAGCAGAACCACTTTCCTGCATTTGCTGTATCGTCTGAATGATAGTTTTTGCTCCTTCGTTCAAAGCAAGCATGGCCTGGTTTTGGTTACCCAACGAACCGTTACCGTTTCTTTCAGCTAATTGTCCTTTAGATGCATTCATTTGAGCAAATGACATACCTAATTTTTGGCCCATTTCCGGTGAAACCAGAAAAGTTTCTCGCGATAGTTCCATTGTATTTGCCATGGTTTGAGTCAACTGATCTTGAAGCATTTGCTGTTGACCAGCTAACTGGCCCAAACGGGGTGAATTTCTAGGGATATTAGTAGTCTCATTTTTGAGAGATTCTTGCGCTTTGGACAACGTGAGAACATCACGTAATATGGTCCTGAATTTATGGGCCATGTCCCTTGTCGTTTTGCTTTGAAAGTCGGACAAAATATTTTCCATCGAATCGTTCAGAGATTCCAATGATTGAAGTCCAGCATAACTTTCATCCATGGCTGTGTAAGGATCCTCACGATCTAAACTTTTTATAGCATTTTTTAGATGGGTATTAGATGCTTTGGCATCTTTCGAATCGGATAAATCTTCCAAACTTTTGGCAGTTTCTCGACTAAAATTTTTCACATCTCTAGACGCAGATTCCATCGTTTCCCTGATCTGATCCAACTCTTTTTGGCTCATTTTTTCTTCAAGACTTAAGCGCTTAAAAACAGAAGGATCAGTTTGTGGTGTAGTATGTCGGATTTGTTGATCAATATTATCCTGATTCTCAGTTAATTGCTGGATGCGTTTTCGTAATTCATCCACTTGTTGCTCAGCTTTTACCCTTTTGAATATATCTAGAAACCGATCCAATTCCTGTTCAACCTGATCTAAGTTGTTGGATAATTTTTCTAATGCAGCTAATAAATCTTTTGTATTCAATTTTTCAAGGGCTTCGTTCATCCAGTCCATATTCTGTAACATTTCAGGAGGAAATATCTCTTCAATTAATTTTTGCAAATCTTGGAATTTTTTCATTAAATCATCGGAAAATAATTGATGTTTTTCACTACTATTATTTAGGGCATCCAATTGGTCAGTCAGCGTTTCAAAATCAGTCAATTTTTCTTTCACATCTTCCATGGCCTCCTTTAGAGCTTGCTGATCTTTCCATTCTGGTTTATCCGTTTTGAGTAGATTTAGCTTAACTTTTTTTAATTGCTTATGCAATTTTTCAATTTCTTCCAACTCTAGTTTAACCATATCCACAATGTCTTCCTCTTTTTCATTAAATGAATGAAATAAATCATTTAAAGATGGTACTCTTGCAATAAAGGTCCCTGATAAGGATTTTTTTGGGCCGGTGATCACATCATTGTCATATAATTCAAAATGATAATGAATTTCGTCCTCTGGCATGAGTCCTAATTCTCCTAAGTCCCAAGTTGTATTGATATCCTGCGTAGATTGATTCTGATCTTTTATAGGCAGACTGAACATTGATATGAATGGTTCTACTTGAATGTAGCTTGGGCGCTGAATTTCATAGGCCAACTGCAGATTGGAAAAGCCAAAATCATCTTCAATCGTCATCATAATTTCAATAGATTGATCTCCACCCAATTCAACAATCGGAGGTGGCTGAATGATTGTCATTTCAGGAGATACATCATGAATCATTTGAATTCGAAAAGGAATAGGATTACGATTCGTTATTCCTCGACCATCTGTTAGGTGGATAGAAAAATCCCCGTCATTTTGAACGGTAAACTCGTAGTTTGCACTATTACCCTGGACCCCCATATTCTTTAATTCCCCATTCAAGATTATTTCAGCTTTGGCCAGATCCTGATTTGCATTTAGCCGAACAGAAATTCTAGCACCTTTTAATGCCTGAATTTCTGCCTGATTTGCTTTTTGAATTTGCGGAGCTAATCCTGTGTATGCAGGTGGACTTATTGTTACAGTAAAATCTTTAATTGTTGGCCTGTCCGTGACAGAAATAAAATAACGCTTTGATGAAATTTCATTCCAGGGCTGCCAGAATTTTGTGGAAGGAATAAATGCACGGTAACGATAATTTTGGAATACTTCTTTTAATTCAGCACTGAATACATCTTTTTGCTTAGAAGGGAAAACAGTTTCCAAAATAAGGGAATCCCGTCCGGGCTCAAAAGCAATTGGTTTAAATTCAATATAAACCGAATCAGGAATTTCTCCCAGCGCGGAAAAAGAGACTGTAACATTTTCCCCACCAAGTACATGCATGTGGCGGGAGGTCCCTTTTAACAGAAATGGTTTTGGGGGTACAAATTCAGTATTTGGATGAGACCAGCGATAGAGAGATGAGACCGAATGTTTCCAGGTAATAGCAAGTAGGAAAATTGTTATGGTTAATCCGATCAGTGTGACCTGTTTCCAGGTCTCGACACGATGCAAAGGAAATAATTTTGATAAATCCAATTTTGCCAGTTTCTTGCTTATCTCTTGTATAAATGCAGTGCTTAATTCCTTAGAAGAAGATTCTTTTGCCGACTCTTCAATTTGTAGCGCATTGATAAGCGTATCGTCTTTTGGAAACGCGTATTTGCCGGCATTTTTTGCTAAATGAGACCAGCTATAACGTTGCAATAAATTTCTGCGGATTTTTTGGGCGATAATGATTAACCAGCTAACACCAATAAGTGTAATCCCAAGTACCATTATCCATACAGCAAATCGAACATAACTGGAAAAATAAAATACACTTTCAAACATCAGGCCTAGAACAAATAATGCCAATACAACTGAGTAAATTATCCAACATGTTACCTTTATATCATGTAGGATAATTTCCCGACGGATTGCTTTTAAATATTCTACAATAGATTTCATTGTGTTAGTGCGAACCAGACGATGTTTACTCCCATTTTTAATGCTGCTTCCCGTATCTCCAGGGGATTATTATGTACTTCAATATCCTCCCAGCCATCTCCTAAATCGGATTCATAAGAATAAAAGGTGATCAGTCTTTTCTCGTCAAATAACCCCAATCCTTTTGGTGGTTTCCCGTCATGTTCATGGACTTTAGGCAATCCATTTGGGAAATCATAGAATACATGATAGATGTCATGATCAAATGGAATCTCCACCCATTCCTTTTCAGGGAAAACGCGCTTCATCTCTCGCCGAAATGATGCATCCATTCCATAATTATCATCTGCATGTAGAAAGCCACCTTTCAATAAATAATCCCTAAGCACAATAATTTCATCTTCATTAAAGCGAATATTTCCATGACCGGTTAGATATAAAAATGAATGGCTAAAAAGTCCTGGGTCGGTCAATTTAATTCGATATTCGCTAGGCTCAACGATAATAGATGTTTTTTCTGAAATAAATTCTAGCAAGTTGGGGAGACTACTGGGGTCGCCATACCAATCACCACCACCGCCATAATGAATACGGGCTATTGTAAATGCCTGTGCAGGAAGCAATGCGGTAAAGGCAAGCATTCTCATTACATTTCTTATTGATTGCAAATGATACATTTCCTACCTATAAATACTGTTTTTGAAGATAGTTCCCCATTTAATTATACTCAAAGAAATTACTTCAAATCGCTTTAGGATAAATAGAATCTTTAGTTGATGGACACCTTGCTACAAGTATTGAAATTCACCTATTTTGGTTAGTTGTGATACGAAAATCAATCCTTATCATCCTTTATATGGCTGTCACTGTTTCTACTGCTCAAGAAACCATCGTTCAGGATACAACAAAATCACTTCTATTCAAGTTGTTTCCAATAGAGGAAGGAATGAGCGGTGATTATGAAAAAGGTTATGTGTGGGATCGTATCTTCAGACGTAGAGAATTTCACAACCCCGTTAATTTTATTCCCATGGAACTACGTTATGGATTTGGCTATAATGCAGGCGGGGGATTTTTAGGATTAGGCAGTCTCAAGAGCAGTTGGATGTCTTATGAATCGGATGTGCCCAATTTTGGTGGTGGAAAATTTAATTCCCGACTTAATCAACAATTCGATTTAGATATATTAAAAACAAACTTGGCTTATTATTGGTTTGGAAACAGCTGGCTTGATATGCATACCGGTATCAATCTTCGATATTCTGACCTTTTATTTCCAGCTGATATACCTGAAGACTGGATTATTTCTAACTCCTCCTGGACCTCAAATACACAATTTTCTGGTAAAATGTTTGAGGTTGCATGGAGTCAATCCCTCATGCTACAGTGGTTTGAAAGTTGGTATACAACTTATCGTTATACTTACGGGATTGCATTTTCTGAAATTTACTCTGCTAAAGATTCCCCAACGGGATATGGGCCATCCCAATCCTTTACGATGGGTGCGCGTATTATCCTAGATCCTGGAATGACAAATAGATTTGCTGTCGGTGTTGATTTAAAATACACACACACCAATATTAATAAGATTAAAGATTCGAAGGATATAACGCCTATTAACAATTTTACAATCCAAACTGCTGGAATTTATGCCACAGCATCTGTTTTCTTCGGTGGCCGGAAAACAAAAGGAGACACGGGAAAAATGCATTATTACCGGAGGGATTTCATCGCAGCAAAACGATTGTTGGAAGAATTTGTGGATGAAAGCCCAAAGCATGCAAATGTCCATCGCGCAAAAAAATTAATTGTGGAAAGTGAACGAAAAATCCCATTACAGCTCATGCGGGAAGGAATGAGTTTTGATGAGCGAGGAATGTTGGAGCGAGCTGTTGAAAAATATATTCGAGCAAAATCCATGGCTGATTCATCATTATCTATTGTAATTGAGGATCAGTTGCGAATAATTGCTCTCCGGGAGGTAGAAAAAGCCGAAGGTTGGTTAAACAGAGGATTTGGTGATTCAGCAATTGCCCATGTAACCATGGTGTCGGGTTGGTATCCGCAAATCAATCATCATTTGAAAAGATTTAAAATAACACACCTCTTAAACCAGGGTGAAAATTTGTATAAAATTGGATTGAATGACCGAGCCCTAAGTCATTTTGATAAAGCGCTTGATATGGATCCGGGTCTTGCCTTTGAAATAGCGGCCTATAAGCATCAAATTGCATCCGATTTATTAACAATGGCAGATTCATTAAAGGATTTGAATTCACTTCGATTTATTGTTTATGCTTTGGAACGAACCAAGCAATTAACAGGAGGTTTAAATAAATCAAATACCCGAATATTAAATGAATTAAAATTGAAATTAGCTGCTCAGGAAGAATTTGCGACCCGGTTAAAAATTGATGCAATCCTCCGCGCAGAAAAAGAAGCGAAAGAAGCCCACAATCCTATTGAATTGGGCATGTCGATTACTCAAGTGGAAGATATTATGGGAAATCCTTCCGAAATTGTGTCTAATGGATCAGAAAAACGGGATCAGCTTTGGATTTATCGCTATGAGAATGGTACCAAGGTGTATTTGACTTTTACCAATTATAAGTTATTTCGAATCGAAGAAGATTAATTTTATCATAACAAGTGGGCATTTTGTCGGACAAATGCTATTTCTTTTAAGATAACCTTTAAAACGCCAGTTGCTGGAACAGCAAATAGCATTCCTAGCGGACCTAAAATTGTTCCGCCGATCAATAAAGCAATCATGATTAATATGGGGTGGAGGCCGACACTCTTTCCTACCAATGCTGGTGTAATCAAATTCCCTTCAATTTGTTGAACAATTAAAAACATTAGAATAATATCGAAGAGAAAAAATGGTGATGGAATAACACCAAACAACTGGTGAGCCATGGCGACATCATTCCCGATATTATTCATAAAAGCGATGAGAATAGCAGGTATCATACCAACGAATGGACCAATGAGAGGTATTAGATTAGCTAAACCAGCAATAATACCGATAAAGATTGTTAGTGTCAAATTTGCTCCAAAAAAATTGAGGAGTAAAAGTCCTGCTAAAGACATAGCTGCAACACTGGCAGCTGATAAAAATTGTCCACGCAGATAGCTGGAAACAGATTTTTCAATATTGTAAATCAGTTTCAGCCCAACTTCGAAATATTTATTTGGTATTGCATTGACAAGCGATTTCCGGAAAACGTGATATTCTGCCAATAAAATAATGGTAAATATGAAGACCATAACTGCAATAAACATGAAATTCCCAATCGCCCCTGCCATCGATACCAAGGAACCTGCAACAATATCGATACCTTCAGCGAGTTTACCTGCTAGGTCAGTGTCAGAAGACTGCATGTTTTGTAAAAAATCAGGCATGGCCGAAGTAAATTTCTCAACTAATGTATTGAATTCATGGGTTAATGTGTCTTTATCGATCCGACTGGAAAATTCTACGGCTTCCTGAGACATCTGGGAAATAAAACTTCCAATAAAGGTTCCAATGCCACCTAGGATAACAACAACGACTGCCAATACCGATAATCCACGATTTTGGATCTTCCTTTCAAGCGCATCAACACCGGCAAGTAGGACGGTAGTAAACAGAAAGGCAAACACCAGCATTAAGATAACCTGAGATATATAAGGCCAAATAATCGACAGAAACCATACGGCAATTAGTCCAATGATGATCCTGTAAATTAGCTGGAAATAATTTTTTTCTTGGGTCACAATAATGGGTTATTCTGATTTTACAGTCTGGGCTTTTATAAGCAGTCTGTTGGTCCCTCGTAGTCGCTCACCTAAAACACCGCCAAGGTTAAACAGTATTTTCTGGCCAAGTACAGGATTACGTCCTTGAAGTGTCATAAGATCCTGAGTAAAGAAACCGAGTAGGGCAGAATCTTCTGTGGCAATTGCATTTGCTGACCGGGGTTCATCGTCAAAAAGAGCTAATTCACCGAAAAAATCTCCTTCGCCTAATTCGGCTAATATGTTTTCGTTTCCGGAACGAGTACCAATTGTAATTTTTACCGATCCTGTCATGATTATATACATACCCTCACCAGGAGCACGGTTTTTAAATACAAATTGATCGATACCATACTTCCGTTGATGGATCAGTTTTTCTAGTTCTGCAAATTCCTTATCAGAAAAATCTTTGAATATGGGTACTTGTTTCAGGGTTAACACTGTTTCGCTTTCTGTACGATTCCAGCCCTTAAAAATATTTTGCCATTTAGCGCTTTTCAAACCAGACTCCTATTATTGGAACTTAGATTATAGATACAGGATGGTAAAAGGTTCAAGTAAAGACAATATGACAATGAAATTGACCTGTCTTTCAAACAAGGAGTACCTTTAGGGATTATGCTGCGACAAATTATCAATGTTTTATTGATATTTTCTGTATCCATTAACTGGGCACAGAAAACATCCCAGGATTACGAGCAGGAATTGAAAGCGCAAAGCAATTCTATTCAATCTTTAAGGGATGAAATTGAAGCTACAAAAAAACGAATTCAATCTGAAAATAGAAAAGAGAAATCTTCTGCACGCCGCGTTAATAATCTTTCTGAAGAAATATCCCTTTTACAAAGATTATTGAAGGAAATTGATAAGGAGGAGAAGCTTCTTGTTGCGGATGTTGCACGGATAGGAAAACGAATTACAAAAAGTGAAATTGAACTGGATTCACTCCGGATACGTTACGCCAGTAGATTAGCAAGAATGTATAAAAAAGGACAACTTTCCAATCTAGAGAAAATTTTCAGTTCCACTTCCTGGCGACAAACTGTTTACCGTGCAAAATATTTAAAAATCATTTCCGGGTTGGATCAAAAAACACATGATACAATACGATCTTTATTAGTTGAAATTGGAAAACAAAAATTGAATTTAGAAACAGCTTTGCGTAAGAAACGCAGGCTCAAAAGAGATCGTGAAGTAACCCTGGCTGAAGTACGCAATAAAAAAAGAAAAGAACAACGTGAATTGACTAAAATTCGTCGGAGTCAAAAAGAACTGATAACATTTCTCAGTGAAAAACAAGCTGGTGTACAACAGTTAGAATCGATTATTGCCAAAATTCGGAAGGATTTTACACGTTTCGAAAGAGAAGATCGAATTCGAAGACAACAAATGGCGCTAAAAGCAAAAGAATTTCCGAAATTAAAGGGACAGCTGGCTTGGCCAGCTGAAGGTCGGGTGATAACGAAGTTTGGGCGCCAGTGGAATCCAAAATTAAAAACGACTACGGAAAACCCTGGAATTGATATAAAAGGGAAACCAGGGTCTGAAGTACGTACTGTGCTGGGTGGTATTGTGACTACAATCACTTTTATTCGCGGATATGGTACTACAATAATTATCGATCATGGGAATGGATTTTATACCGTTTACAGTCATGTGACCAATTTGGAAACAAATGAAGATAGTGAAGTGCAGGGAGGCGACGTAATTGCCTATATGGGTGATTCTGGATCAATCAATGGTTCCCAGCTCCATTTTGAAGTATGGGGACAGGGGAAAAAACTTAATCCCGAAAATTGGTTGTTGAAAAAATGATTTTTAATGAATTTCAGCCAACGATTTGGAATCGTCTCCTTCGCGCCAAATCCAATAACCGGGTTGGGAGTGCTTATTTATTTAGTGGGCCAAAAGGATGTGGAAAAGAATGGGGGGCCATTGAATTTGCAAAATTATTGAATTGTGAAAATATAGGAGAAATATCCTGCAATCATTGTCCTTCCTGTGTACAATTTATAGGACTTCAGCATCCAAACCTGAAATTAATTGTTCCTCTACCAAGGAGTCAGAAATCAGATCAAAGTTCTAATCCCTTGAATGCATTAAAAAAAGAAGATTTGGAATATTTGTGTCATGCAATTGCTGGTAAAGGAATGGATCCATTTTTGAAAATTCACGTTCCGAATGCCCGAAGAATCACCATTAATTCTATTCGAGATTTACGGCGGACAATCTATCTCAAGTCACAATCATCAGGGAAAAAAGTTGTGTTGATTTTTGATGCCCACCTGTTGTCAGAAGGCATGGGTGAATCTGCCAATGCACTTCTAAAGATATTGGAAGAACCGCCAAATAACACAATCCTTATATTAGTAACCGATAAAAAATCAGCCTTATTACCTACAATAATTAGTCGTTGTCAGCCTATTAATTTTCCTGCTTTAAGCTTAGATAAAACCCGATTGATTTTAGAAAATAATGGCATTGATAATGCAAAGGCCATTCAAATTGCTATGGTGGTAAAAGGTGATATCCATTTGGCTCGGGAAATTGCTGACCAGTCCAGAGGTGAAATTATAAATGAAGCAGAAGCATTGGTCAATTTAATGATACGTGTTGATGAAAAAGGATGGCGAGAGTTTATCGATAGCAATGCCATGCTGGCCGCACGTAAAACAGAAGAATTCAAATTCAAGATTTATCTGCTTCAACTCTGGTTCCATCAGGCCTATAGCTTAAGAACAGGCGAAACAATGAATAATATCCTGCCGGGAATGGCTGAAGCATTACAGAAATTTAATGAAGCCTATCCCCAAGCTGACTTGGCCGGCATTAATAAACTATTGGAAAAAACTACGGAATCATTAATTCAAAATTTGTATATACCATTAACATTGACTAATCTATTAATTTCTGCTCAGGAACTTTTAAAAGGCAAAATCCCAATATCTGTATTATGAAAACTTTTTATCTCACCACACCCATTTATTATGTAAATGATAAACCCCATATTGGCCACGCATATACAACAATTCTGGCTGATGTATTAACGCGCTTTCATCGTAATACAGGGGAGGATGTTTTCTTTTTGACTGGTCTTGATGAACACGGTCAAAAAGTGCAACAGGCCGCTGAAAAACGTGGTGTGGATCCCCAAAAGCACTGTAATGAGATGGCGCCCAGATTTCTTGAATTATGGGAAAACCTACATATTCAGAATGATGATTTTATTCGGACAACTGAAAAACGCCATGTGGATGTGGTGCAGCATATTCTTCAGAAAGTTTATGATAAAGGGGATATTTATGAGGATGTATACGAAGGGCTTTACTCTGTGTCGGAAGAGAGATTTATCACCGAAAAAGAAGCAAAATCCGGTGAATTTCGAGATATTAAAGAATTGAAGGAAAAAAATTATTTTTTCAGGATGTCCAATTATCAGCAAACCTTAATTGATCACATTAAGAATAATTCCGGTTTTATTCAGCCAGAACACAGAAAAAATGAGGTGCTTGGATTTTTAAAACAACCTCTGGAAGATCTCTGTATTTCCCGCCCGAAATCCAGATTGGGTTGGGGTATAGAATTACCCTTTGATTCAGACTATGTAACTTATGTTTGGTTTGATGCACTGATTAATTATATCACTGCACCGGGTTATAATGTGAATGAAGAAAATTTTAACAAATACTGGCCCGCTAATTATCATCTTATTGGTAAAGATATTCTTACTACACATTCGGTTTATTGGCCAACCATGCTGATGTCGGCGAATATACCATTGCCTCAAGCTATTTTTGCCCATGGGTGGTGGCTTATTGGCGAATCCAAAATGAGTAAATCATTGGGGAATGTCGTGGATCCGCTGGGGCTGATTGAAGAATACGGAGTTGATTCCGTACGTTATTATCTTATGCGGGAAATGGTGTTGGGCCAGGATGCCAGTTTTACCATAGAATCTTTTATTAAACGCTATAACAGCGATCTGGCCAATGATTTTGGTAATTTACTCAGCCGTGTTTCAAATTTGTTGAAAAAGTTTTTTGATGGAAAAATTCCCCAGGATGAAGATGACTCTGCTGAAGGATTAGATGTGAAATCAAAAGCAGTAGAAACCGTAGCAATGGTCTGGGAAAAAATAGAGGTTATGCGAGTTAATGAGGCCATTGAGATAACACTTCAGTTTGTACGTAGCATCAATAAATATCTAGAAACAAAAGCTCCATGGAAACTGGCAAAAGAAGAACCAGAAATAGCAGGAAAAGTATTATTTACGGCGGTTGAAGCACTACGTGTGAGCGCTGTCCTTTTATCACCTATTATGCCAAATCGGACACAGACAGTTTTGGAAACCCTAGGGGCGACAGAATCTGGTTTGGATTGGGGAGGTTTAACCTCCGGTATTGAAATAAAACTTCACGATCCACTTTTCCCACGGATTGATATTAAAAAATTGGAAAATTCTGTTAAAAATCATGGCGAGAAAAAAGAACTAAAAAATGTTATTACCTTTGATGAATTCCAAAATATAGAATTAAAAACAGCCAAAATTTTGAAAGCAGAGAAAGTGGATGGAACTGATAAACTCCTAAAACTTCAAATCAAAGTTGGTGATAAGCAACGCCAGATTGTATCCGGGATTGCCCAGTTTTATTCTCCGGAAGAACTGGTTGGGAAAATGATTGTGGTGGTGACCAACTTGAAACCTGCCACTATATTTGGGATCAAATCTAACGGCATGCTTTTGGCAGCGAAAAATGGAAAAGCCCTGACCCTCATGACTATTGAAGGTAAAAAGGTCTCAAGCGGAATGCGGATTTATTGACAAAAAACTTTCCACTAACTACCTATTTTATGATTTAATTTCTTTTCAATAACTTTCCATTACCTGTTTTTTGACTGCCATTGATTAACACATAATCAAATCCTGTGGCCAATTCATGCGGTGATTCAAAGGTGGCTTGGGCGCGTACTTTTTTGGGATCAAAGATAAGAATATCAGCTTTGTAGCCTTTTCGAAGGATTCCCCGATCTTTAATCCCTATCATTTGGGCTGGTAGGGAGGTCATTTTTCGCACTGCTTCTTCTAATGTCAATAATGAATCATGAACTACAAATTTTTCAATCATTTTGGCGAAAGAGCCGTATCCTCTTGGATGATGCATTGTTGGTGATCCGTCCGAAGAAAGCATGACATAAGGGTCAGCGAGGAATCGATTTTGGAGATCATTATCCATCGTAAAATAAGCTGCACTGGCGCCAGTAGGGCCAATGTGATCTACCAACACTTCTTCAAACGGAATTCCCATTTCATCAGCAACCTGTTTTAAGGTTTTACCAATATATGGCTGTGTACCAAAAAGTGTGGCTGTAGGGCCATTTCGCTGGTTAACCTTTGTCTTGACATAATCAAGCAGGTCATTACGTCTTCTTTGACGTACTGTTTCATAGTGATTGGGTGCTAGGGCATATTCGGGGAATAGAATCCCGATTGTAGTGTGACTAGCAAGATAAGGATAAATATCTGCGGATACTTTAAAAGATGACTCGTTTCTTTTTTTATTTAAAAGGTGAAGAATTTCTTCCGCACGATCACTCCCTTTTCCATAAACAACTTTCATATGGGAAACGTGAATATTGGCAAAGTTTCCCTGGCTGAATAATTCTGCTAAATCAGATTCCATGGTGGCGTCATTTTCAGTACGCATATGACTCATAATTATACCTCCATACTTCCCGACGGTTTTTGCCAATTCATCTAATTCATATTGACCTGCATAACGACCGGGTGTGTATTCTAATCCAGTAGTTAGGCCAAATGCGCCTGATTTCATTCCATCCTCAAGTAAATCCACCATTTTTTGTATTTTTTCTTTTGATGGATTTTTTTTATATCCAATGCCTGAAAGTCTCCGGATCGTCCCATGTCCAATGAAAAGCGCAATATTCGGACCTAATACTAGCTTTTTGGTACTATCTGTTAACTTGAACAATTCAGATATATTAGTACTGGAACCATCCTGACCTAGCGCAATGGTTGTCACCCCCATGGCTGTAAAGTTTTGAAATTTTGGTGTTTTAAATGGATTACCGTGAGCGTGAGGATCGATAAATCCAGGTGTTACAACTTTATCAGTAGCATCAATGATTTCTTTAGCGATTACATTGTGAGGAGCAGTGCCAACAAATGATATAGAGTCCTTCAAGATAAAAATATCAGCCTGTTCAGAAGGTTTACCTAATCCATCTAATACTATCCCATTTCGAATCCAAACATCTACAACTTGGCTATTACTGTTGGGTGTTATAGAAAATCCGAACATCCAAGCTGTGTATATAATATAGAATAAGAGGGGAAAATTACGTTTCATTGTTTTAATTGCGCTTCAGCAGCAATATATCCAAAAGATGACCATTGATTCCCGTTGACAACCAATTCAAATATTTCTTGAGCTTTTTGTTGTTTACCATTGATGGAATAATAATTACCCAAACCAAATGCCAAAGTTGCATTAGTAAGTGACGATCCGCTTCGAATTGTTTTTTCCATTTCAAGCGGGTCGTTTTTACCCTGATATAATTTTAATATTTCATGGTAGGTCATATTTTCTATAACAGCCATATTATCGGTAATCGAATTCAATAATTCTTGTGCATCTTTATCCCGACCAATTTGCCGATTAATCACATATAGCCAATTGGCAGCCGCCACGTAACTGTCCGGGTTTTTTGCTAAGCTGAGACATTTTTTATAGGCGAATAGTGCCTGCCGATATTTTCCCTGCATGTAATAAGCCAGACCTAAGTGGTAATAAATATTCCCCTGTAGTGTACTTGTAGGGATATTTAAAGCGTTGGGTAAACCGTCCAGTTCAACTTTATTAGGCTTTCCTCTTGTCAGCCGGACGGCCTTTTTAAAATCTATAATTGCAAGATTAAAACAGCGAATTGAAATATATCTATGCCCCCGATGACGGTAAAAGCGGGCATCTTTTGGATATTGATCAATTCCTTTAGTATAAATATCGATTGCATTCTTATAATGACCAAGGTAAGCGGTACGGCGACCAAGCCAGATTAGGTTATCAGCTGAAGGATTTTGAATGTAGTTATTCTTTGCTTCATCCAGTTTTTCCTTGTATACCATAAATGCTTTGTCATTGATATAAACTTTTTGGATGATAGTATTACATGGATTTTGTCCTAGCAAAATACTAGAGTTAAAAAACAGAAATATGAAACACATAATCGCTTTGGTTCTATCTTTAATTCTTTTATGATTAAGGCTTATCTTCATATTCTAATTTACCTACGAAAATAAATAATAATGCTTACTGATACCCATTGTCATCTCTTTTACGATGATTTGAAAGATGATCTAAAAGGTGTATTGGACCGGGCCAATCAATTGGGCGTTACACGTTTCATATGCGTAGGAACCAATATTGAAGATTCTCGCGAATGTTTATCTATTGCAGAGGAGAATAAAAATATATTCTCGTCTATTGGTATTCATCCCCATGACGCAAAAGATGCTTTAGATGGGTATATAACTGATATTTATACATTAATGGAATACAAAAAAATGGTTGCCGTAGGGGAGATAGGGCTTGATTATTTCCGCAATATTTCCAACCTTGATGTTCAGAAAAAAGTATTTCGGGAACAAATGAAAGTGGCCCGAGAACTGAACCGACCGATTATATTTCATAATCGTGAAGCAGATGAAGATGTAATTCAGATACTATCTGAATATCCGGATGTCATTGGTGTGGCTCATTGTTTTTCAAGTAATTTGGATACGGCCCGGGTCTTTTTAGATATGGGTTATTACATTTCATTTTCTGGGAATCTCACGTTTAAAAATAGTCACCTTCCTTCAGTGGCGAAGGAAATTCCAATCAATCGCCTTTTGGTTGAAACCGATTCACCTTATTTAAGCCCTGTACCGCATCGAGGGAAACCGAATGAACCAGGGAGGGCAAGATTTGTTGCAGAAAAGTTGGCAGATATCTATAATCTGTCCTTAGGAGCCATCGCGCAACAGACTTCCAATAATGCCACGGAATTATTTCGCTTACCCTAAAAAATCACCCTGTTTATAAAATGGCAAACAAAACACATCCATTTCGGAAAAAGTGGGGGCAGAATTTCCTCGCCGACACCAATCTTTTAGATCGTATTGTGCGAACAGTTGATCCCCAAAAAAACGATTCCATCCTCGAAATTGGCCCTGGGGATGGTTCCCTCACAGAAAAAATATTTCCCCACGTAAAAGAGATGGCCGCCATTGAGATTGATCCCTTATTGATCAAGCACTTGTCGATTCGATCTGATCTGAAAGGATTGCACATTATTCATGGTGATGTCCTTAAGCAGGTTATTGAAGAAATACCCATCCGTAACCCAGTTCGCGTGGTGGGTAATATTCCCTATAACATAACCTCGCCAATTATTTTCTGGCTAATTGAACAATTGGACTTCTGGGATGATGCCTACATCATGATGCAGAAAGAAGTCGGTCAAAGGCTAACAGCAAAAGTTGGGACTAAGGAATACAGTCGCCTTTCAGTTGTTGTGGGTGTTTTTCTACATGTAGAAATGTGTTTCAAAATTCCACCGGACGTTTTCTATCCAAAGCCAAAAGTGGATTCGGCCATTATAAAATTTTCAAAAAAAAAGAGGCCCTTAGTCCAAGATGAAAATTATGTTAAATTTAATAAAATTGTAAAAACAGCCTTTTCTAAACGTAGGAAAATGCTCAGGAATTCATTGGCTGGATTTAATATCCCTGATAAAATCAAAGATAAAATAGATTTTACCCGCAGGCCTGAAACACTTTCCATAGCAGAGTTTGCGAAACTATTAGACTAATTTAAAGTTATATCAACCGCTTGGGTGAAATACATAATTAAGGGTAAATTATCTGGCTTTTTTCTCGATAAAATTATAGAGGTTTTAACATATGGCCAAAGTAGGTAGAGCAATAAATGAATCAAACCGAAGTCTGAGTCAGTACTTGGAAGAGATCGGCAAGTTTGAGCCGCTTCATCCTTCCCGTGAGGTGGAACTGGCACAGGCAATTAAAAAAGGTGACCGTCTAGCAATGAAGGAATTAGTGGAAGCTAACCTTCGCTTTGTGGTATCAGTGGCGAAAGATTATCAAGGTCAGGGTTTACCTTTGACAGATCTTATCAATGAGGGCAATATGGGCTTAATGAAAGCCGCTGGCCGATTTGATGAAACACGCGGATTTAAATTTATCTCATATGCAGTATGGTGGATAAGACAATCCATTTTACAGGCACTGGCTGAACACTCCAGAATTGTACGTCTTCCGTTAAATAGGGTTGGAACGATCTCGAAAATAACAAAACAAGCTGAAAAGCTGGAAGCTGAAGTCGAACGATCACCAAACGAAGAAGAAATTGGGCGGAATCTCGAAATGACCAGTGATGAAGTGATTGATGCCATGAGAATTTCTCGTAGGCACCATTCTTTGAATGCACCCTTTCGCGATGGCGATAAAAATTCTCTCATTGATGTAATTGAAGATGATGGTCAAATTCATCCTGATGAACCACTCATGGCTGAATCGCTGAAGGATGAAATTCGTCAATCGCTGGACACATTAAAAGACCGTGAGTGTCAAGTGATAAAAATGTATTTTGGCATTGATCGTGACTATGCACTCACACTCAATGAAATTGGTGAAGAGTTTAGTTTGACACGGGAACGGGTTCGGCAGATCAAAGAAAAGGCAATTCGGCGTCTGCGCCATCGTTCCAGAAGTAAATCATTAAGAACGTATTTAGGCTGATCGAAGGGGGGTGAAATAGATCATGGTTGAAGTTACTGTAAGAAAAGGAGAACAACTCGAGCGGGCACTGCGACGCTTCAAAAAGAAGTGGGAGCGTGCCGGTGTCTTACGTGAAGTCAAACGGAAATCTTTCTATATCAAACCAAGCGATGAGCAACGGGCTGCTCGAAAAAAAGCGGCACGCCGGCGTTTACGTTTTGCCAGGTATAGTTAATCTTTATTGACTGACTAGTGATATAAAAAAGGTTCGGTATTCCACCGAACCTTTTTTATTGTTCTAAGGGATCTCAAATGATTATTCGCAGCATTTCAGGTGTTCGTGGGCTCGTTGACACAGACCTTACTGCCGATACGGTTAAGGTCTATGCCCGTGCATTTCATGTCCATGCAGATCAGGGGCTTCTCATGCTTGGTCGGGACAGCCGTCCATCCGGTGAAGATTTACTGGATGCATTGACAGAAGAATTGATTCGCTTAGGTCGGGATATTATTGTTTGTGGAATCGTCCCTACACCTACGGTGCAATTTATGGTGGAGAAATCGGAGGCCAGCGGGGGTATCATTATTACTGCCAGCCATAATCCTATTGAGTGGAATGGGTTAAAGTTTGTCCGTGCTGACGGTACTTTTTTTCATCCACATGAATGTGAGGCGCTGTTTGGGTTGGTAGATATAGATGCCCCAGTAGATTCGGCCGGTGAGCCAGGCATGTTTTTGCCGGATCAAAATTCCATTTTGAAACATTCAATCCATACTGTTGAACTTTCCTGTATTGATATTAAAACGATACGAAATTGCCATTTTAAAGTAGTTATTGATGCGGTCAACGGTGCCGGGTCCGAAGCATTGCCACTTCTACTTGAACATTTGGGATGTGAAGTGAATCGAATCCACTGTGAGGGCAATGGTCTATTTGCGCGTGGCACGGAACCACTGCCTGAAAATTTGGTGGATTTAAGCAAAGCAGTAAGCCGACATCATGCCGATGTGGGTTTTGCGGTTGATCCGGATGCGGACCGTTTGGCTGTAGTCAATGAAAAGGGAGTTCCATTGGGAGAGGAATACACCCTTGTACTGGCCGCGGAAGGATATATCAGAATGAAGAATTCAAAAGAGACTTTTGTTGCAAACCTTTCCACTTCCCTGGCTTTTGAGAGAATGGCAGAAACTTACGGATGTTCTGTTGAAAGATCCGCCGTCGGTGAAATAAATGTGGTTCAGAAAATGCTAGCAGTGGGTGCTGAATTGGGTGGAGAGGGAAATGGCGGTGTCATCCTGAAAGAGGCGCATTTAGGTCGAGATTCATTAGTAGGTGCTGCCATGGTTTTAAACCGTATGACACAAGATGAAAAGCCAATTAGTGAAATCCATGCCAATTTGCCCCAATTTCATATTGTAAAAGATAAAATTAACTTAGATGACATCGATAAGAATGACCTTTTAGAAAAGGCTAAATCTATTTTTTCTGATGCAGAAGTTAATTTAATTGATGGTGTCAAATTTGAGTGGTTGGATCGTTGGATTCATCTTCGTAGCTCCAACACGGAACCGATTATCCGTATTTACGCAGAAGGACCAACCCAAAAGGATGCCCAGGATTTAATTAATAAGATCAACACTGAAATATAAATGGATAATCAGGCATCTTTAAAGTTGGCCAGTCTGATTGACCACACTCTCTTAAAACCGAATGCTACCGGGTCTGATCATATGGCTTTATGTGAACAGGCAAAAGTCTGGAATTTTCGAACGGTATGTGTATATCCGCAATTTGTAGAATTATGTACCAATGAACTGGAAGAATCTGCTACAGAAGTATGTACGGTTATCGATTTTCCTGGAGGGTTAGGAGATGTGGAAAGAAATGTTAACGATGTAGAAATGATTACCAGCGAAGGGGCCATGGAATTTGATCTTGTAATGGATATGGACGCTTTTCGACATGGGAATTATGAAAAGGTCGCAGCTGGGATTTATTCAGTTGTTGAAGCTGCCGAAGGAAGGATTGTGAAAGTAATTATTGAATCCTGTTTATGGAATAACATACAGATTAAAACAGCCTGTGAAATTGTTCGTGACACCAAAGCCCAATTTGTAAAAACATCAACAGGGTTTTCAAAACACGGAGCAACGGTGGAACATGTGAAACTTATACGGGAAACAGTGGGAGATATATTTGGTGTAAAAGCATCCGGTGGAATTAAATCTTTCCAAGATACAGTTGCAATGATTCAAGCTGGTGCAAATAGAATTGGTACCAGTTCAGGAGTTGAAATTATGCAGGTGAACAATGCCAGTTAAAAAAGGTCAGGAACTGATATTAAAAATCGATTCTCTTGCTTATGGTGGGAAGGGCGTTTCTCGTGTGGATGACTTTGTCATTTTTGTTAAAAATGCCATACCTGGTCAAAAAGTCCGTGCGTTGCTTTATAAAAAAAGAAAAGGATTCGGCGAAGCGAGGCCATTAGAAATACTTTCTGAATCAAAACACGCGGTCGGACCTCGTTGCGATCATTTTCCCACCTGTGGGGGATGTAAATTTCAGCAACTGGATTATGTTGAGCAGGTAGTCCAGAAAAAACAGCAAATAGAAAACATATTCCGCCGTCAGGCAGGCATCACTAATTTTGAATTAGATGAAATTATTTCTGCCGATAAAATTTTTCATTATCGCAATAAAATGGAATTCACCTTTTCCAATAATCGGTGGGTATTGCCCGAAGAACCAGAAAATGTAAATAGAGATTTTGCCCTGGGAATGCATATACCGGAACGCTGGGATAAAATTCTTAATATTGACAGATGCTATATTATGCCGGAATTAGGCAATGAAATCCTCATTAAAGTAAAATCTTTGGTTCAGGAATTAGCCTTGCAACCATACAATCAAAAAACGCATAATGGCTTTCTACGTTACTTGATGATGCGCTTTGGTGTCAATACGGGTGACCTGTTAGTAAACCTGGTAACTGCTTATGAAAATACTGATTTATTGAACCCTTTGGTGGATAAGTTGACCAAAGCATTTCCGCAAATCACGACTATTGTAAATAATATTAATACAAGGAAGGCCGACGTTGCTTTCGGAGAATATGAATTACATTTACATGGAAAACCCGCTTTAGAAGAAAAGCTGGGTAAACTAACTTTTGAAATATCAGCCAATTCGTTTTTTCAGACCAATACATTAATGGCTGAAAAGTTGTATCAAACCGCTTTGAAAGGGGCCCACTTAACCGGAGAAGAGGTGGTATTTGACCTTTATTGCGGTACCGGTTCTATTTCGCTATTTCTGGCGCAAAAAGCGAAGGAAGTACATGGGTTTGAAGTCATTGTTTCGGCAGTTGAAGATGCCACACGGAATGCAGTACGAAATGGAATTGGTAATGTGAAATTCCATGTGGCTAATCTGGACAATTATTTTAAGTTTGGTAGAAATAAAAAATATCCGAAACCAGATGTGGTTGTGGTGGATCCTCCACGGACGGGGATGCACAAATCAATGTCCAGTTATTTACCAAAATTCGGAGCGGAAAAAATTGTTTATGTATCCTGTAATCCCACTACACAAGCCAGGGATTCAGAAATTCTGCAAAGGAAGGGTTATGGGTTAAAACGGTTAACGATGGTAGATATGTTTCCCCATACTCCCCATGTGGAGACAGTGGGAATTTTTCACAAGAAGTAATTTAGTCCCCAACAGGCGGGATAGGTTCTTCATCCTTATTATCATCTTGTAAAAATTTGAACATGTTACCAAAAGTCTGGCTCATGGCAAAGCCAACAATGATAGCGATCCCAACTAGTACGTATATCCGGTTGCGACCTAAACCATAAACACTGTGGGGAATGGTCTCAACCAATTCCCGTTTTATAGCCTGGATATGAAGATCCAGATCTTCCGCGTAAGAGAGTATCTCATATCGGTATACATCATCGGATTTTCGATTATAGCGGAAAACATTCCCTTCCAGCATTACCCGATTCTGATCTTCTGAAATATTACTAAGTGACGTGACAAAAATATAATCCAAGTTGGCATCCTCAGACAAACGGGCTAAATCACCATTGAATGAATTTTCATTATGGGATAAAATGGTGGCAATCACATTACTGTGAATAGCCGTTAAATCAGTGGGATTATGAAATTCATAATAATTTTGATTGATCAGTCCCAGCATTTTCTGACGCACAAGTTTTTTATATCCGTCCGGAATATCATCTAATTTTTCACCGATATAACCTACATTAATTTTTCCGGATTTGGTTTGGGGTACAGCTGCGGAAACCTGTACCAATAATATGTTAGCCGATAAAAATATGGCCAGTGGTTTAAACAGGCTTTTCATTAATTTTCTGTGGGCGGCGGCCCACCTTGGCCATCACCTTCGGCCCAGACATTTGTTCCCGTTAATGTCATAAAAAGAAAACCCACAAGGACAATTATACCAAAAACGAACATTACCTGTTTTGCTGATGCTGGTTTAGCGGCACTGGGGATAGAATCAACCAATTGCTTTTGAATTACTGCTGTTTCATCGTTCATCCGTTCATAATATTTCAGAACTTCATACCGGAAACTGGACTTCAACTCTGCATTATACCGATAAAAATCACCCTGAACCATTATGCGACTGTCATCTGGAGATACATTTTTAAATTTTCCAGCGAAAACATATTTAGCGCCCGTTTTTTCGGCCAGATTTTGAAATGACTTAATGTCAACCATATCCAAAAATAAAGAATCCACTTGAGCCTTAGCTATTTTGTTTACTTCTTCATTTAAGATTACTTGTGATGGGTTTAATTCACTGAAAATTGATCTAAATTTATTCTGCAGCTCGGCTTCCGCCCATGATTCCATATTTTCAATTTTAATGCCCGCATAAGCGATTTTTATAGGTTTACCAGAAGTGCTGACAATCTTTGCCTGCGCCAGCAAAATGGTATTTATCAGAATAACAGCAATCGGTTTAATCAGTATTTTCATAGGTGGGAAATTACAGGGTAGTATAAATAGGGACAAAAAAGAAAAGGGCCCTTTTTAAGGGCCCTTTTCTTTACATGTTTTGTACTGTTGCCTAAATAAAAGGCGCTGTACGCTCGCTTATTGCGAAAGGTTTGGGTTGGCGCGGATTTCCCGAATAGTAATTGGGAAAAATGTGCCAGCCGGAGATTTCTCAACAGCATCCCAAACATTAGATGAGACTCCAAAACGGTACATGTCTGACAAACGACGGCCTTGAACAAACAAGTTCGCACGTCGTTCGGCTTGCAGAGCTGCACCAGCATCTTGTGTGGTATAGGCTGCTATTTCATCTAAAGCACGAATTTTATTTAATTCAGCAAGACAACCGGCAGCATCACCACCAGCCATTTTGCTTTCAGCAATAATCAGATGCATTTCCCGTGCGGAAACGACCGTAATTGATGCATAATCCGTACCACCACTTATGTCTCTGAATTCAGCAGCAAGTGCTGTGATTCTTGTATCAGCCGTACCTGTGACTAAATCGTTGGCTTGCGCGTCCCCATTAGCGACATAGTCATTGTACAACAAATCCATTTCCAGGCGACCATTGATCTGCCAGGACATATTGTTGGACACTGTAGAACCACTGAATAACATTTTCCATTTGTAATCAGTACCCATCAATGCTAATGCAGCGGCAGCTTCAGTAGCACCCGCACTTACGTATGGACTCGCTGTATTCACAGGGTTGACTTTACCCCAAACGGCTTTTGCATGGGCAACACGTGCTTGTAAACCAGCAACTTTGGGCTTATTGCCAGCATCTGCGAGTGCAGAAGCTTTACCCAAGAGCGCGGCGGCTTGATCATACAATCCTGACATGTTGGCATCACCAATTGCATTACCAGCTACAGTTTTGTCAGAATAGACAAAATCATCAAACATATCAGCAATGTAAACGCGAACCATTGCAGCAGTTAAGTATGAACGAACCAGGTCTTGCGTATTAGGCAAAGTTCCCTTTGAATGGAAATCTTCTAATACCGAGACAGCTTTATCGCTCATCCAACGGCCTTCCGTTATATAGGGCCAGGCACCATCTACGAATTCGTTGTAAACATTTTCCATACCGCCTTTATCCAGCTCACGCCAGGCATCGCGGGATCCAATCCATACAACTTCATCAGTAGCGACCGCATTAGCGATCATGATATAGCCAATCCCTCTCAAAGACGCATTCCAACCACCATTAGCAACACCAACGGCGGCAGAAGGGTCTCCAAGATCATCTTCAAGCAAACTGTTTGGGTTATCTACCTCAAGATCACAACCAATCACGGCAAAACTGATCAGAAGGCTGAGTACTTTTGTTTTATTAATCATTATCATACCTCCTTACATACCGACTTTAAGACTGAGGGTCCAAGAACTTGGGATCGGAACACCAAAAGCATCGATTGATTGCTGAAAATCATTGATACCGCCATTTGAACGGGCGATAGCATTCAGCTCTGGGTCGATACCAGAATATGGTGTAGTAATCCACAGGTTTTTACCTGAGAGTGCAACTGTCAGACTTTTTGCACCTAATCTAGCAGCAACTTCCGGATTAAACACATATGCAAAACTCAGCTCGCGCAAACGAGTGAATGATGCATCTTCAATGGTATTTAAACCACTGTAGGGTGAAAGAGCCAAAAATTCCCTAACCCAGCGGTTAGCTGCATCCAAGCGTACTTGACCTGCTTTAGCTGGATCCATGAGATTAGCTTCTGTTTTCGCCGCTTCAGGTACATTCCGGCCGATCAAACCATGAGATTTGCGAAATGCATCTGTCAGGTTTGTCACACTGTATTCACCAAAACGGGATTCAAACATGACATTCATACGCCAGTTTTTACTCATTTTGACAGCCGTACCAAAAGAAGCGCTGTAATCAGGTGTTGGTTTACCTAGGTACCAGCCTAGTGCACCTGTATCTTTTGCTCTACCAGCGTCAACATCGGCTTGGGTCGGTGTCATCATGACAGGATTCCAACCTGCTCGAACACCAGCACCGCCCGAAGTAAAGAAAGCAAGAAGTGTTGCGTCGTCATCAGCTTTTCCATCGCCGTTTGTATCGATTGGATACTTTTTAGAACGATCCAGTTTCGCACCGAAAAAAGAACCAGGAGACCAGCCTTCGGTTAAGAAGTTCCGGTAGCGGGGATAAGAACCACCCACTTTTTGTTCCGGAGCACCACCAAGGCTAACAACATTTTCTGACAGGTAGGAAATGCTTGCAAATAAATCTACTGAAAGTGAAGGGGAACGAATAACATTTGCGTCTATCCCTGCTTCCCATCCAGTGGCATCGATTTGCCCAATGTTAGAAAGTTGTGTTCTGAAAAAACCACCAGAAGGTGGATAAGCACGTTGAATCAGTGCATCTTCAACTACGCGATCCCAGTACTGAAAATCAAGCGCGACTTTATCGTTAAAAACACCGATTTCACCACCGAATTCAATTTCGGTTGAAACTTCCGGTTTCAGAGTTGGGTCACCCACGTTTCCAGGGGAAAGTCCGGGACCAAATTCAGAAGCCCAAGGCAAGAAAGTTGTATACTGGTCAAAAGCACCAGGCTGTTGACCGGCTTGACCCCAAGCCATCCGTAATCTTAACGTCGATACAGGACCCAATTGACCCATTTGGGCCGTTGGGATGTAAGACACATTAAAACGCGGATAAGTAATGGTGCTGAAGTCAGAGCCAAATGCACTATTCGCATCTTGTCTAATACCGGCAGTAGCGTATAACCAGTCACTATAACCGATTCTGGTCTGCATCATCATTCCAGCTTCAATAACTTCCGAAAAGCTTGAACCAGCAGAGTTGGAACCTAAGGCGCCCAGTACTTGAAGACCGGGGCCAGGGAACTGTTGTCCACCGCCGTCCATGCTTTTATTAATAGTCTGGAAAGCCTGGAAGCCTAACACAGACTCGGTGCTAATATCGCCAAAGCTCTTGGCGTAATCACCTTTCACATCCAATGTGTAGACTTTCTTGTCATTCTTTCCTTTATACAGGGCACCCTGTGGGGCATAGCCCATTTTACCATCCACTGCATATCCGAATGGCGTCAAGTTGGTACTTTTGTTCAACGTGGTGTTCATGCCAAAGGTACCGGAAATATTTAAACCATCGGCGAGCCTATAGCTAGATTGCAGTGAGATCGTTGTGTTGTCACCTTCATTGTTCAATGAACGATAGGTGGTTTCACGTGCTGTTGCAAAGGCAACTGAGCCGGTGGCATTTTTGTATGTCACATACTCCGGTTTCCCCATTTGAATCAGGGAAGTGGTACCATAAATGTTATTATTGTTTTGAATCGTGTTATGGTCTGTGTATGTGTAGTTCGTAGAAATACGAAGTCGCAGTCTATCTGTAGGCACAATGTTCAGCGTAGCGCTAACCATAAACTGGTCACGAAAGTCATTCGAGCCTGGTTTGGTTGGGTCTGCATAACCAACGGGTGCACCATTTAGTGTGGCATTCTCATTGTAAGGACCGTCACTATTAAGATAGCGTAGGCTAGCAAAATAGGTCGCACCAGGGGCACCACCGCGGACAGAAGCAGAAACAGTGTTGTTACTACCTTTGTCATAGAGTTCACAGGGGAAACACTTACTTGCAACTTCATACGGTTTTACGCTAGTCCCAAGCCATTTATTCATGGTATCCGCTACAGCTTGGCTACGAGCAAACCCAGAGTTGGGTTTCCATTTACTTTCATCGTAGCTGCTTGAAGCACTGCTTACTTCTACTGAGAATATTGGTTTGGAAATTGCACCTTGTTTGGTAAAGATCTGAATGATTCCATTGGCAGCTTGGGTCCCGTAAAGTGAAGCCGCAGCCGCACCTTTTAAGATTTCAATCCGTTCAATAGCATCAGGGTTAATCTCATCCAGTCGAGATGGCGTACCACCGGGTCCTACACCGCTGGCGGTATTATCAATACGCACACCATCAATATAAACCACTGGTTCATTCGACTGCGAAAGGGTTGAGGTTCCGCGAATACGAATTGAAGCGCCTTCGCCATTCAAACCACCGTTTGGCAGCATAATAACGCCTTTTTCACGTCCTTGAAGAATATCCGAAAAATTAACGATCGGTGCATCTTCTAGGTTTGCCATATTCACTATACCTACAGAATTACCAATTTTGGATTTTTCCACTGCTGTACCAGCACCGGTAACGACGATCTCATTGAGATTCAACGCAGCAACATACAGACCAAAATCTGTAGATGCATTACCGTCGACTGGAACATCCACATTGGATGAAATACTCGCGTATCCAATGTAGTTGGCATTCAGTCGCTGAGCGCCTGCGGGTACCCTGCTAATAGTGTATTCACCATTGACGTCTGTTGCTGCACCAAGGTTGGTACCGACAACGAGAACATTGGCGCCCACTAGCGGGTCCCCATTATCAGCGTCAGTGACGCGACCAGATACAGAACCTTCCTGCGCAAAAAGAAATGCGGACATTCCTATCAGCAGGAGAAATGATGTACCCAATCTGGGAATCATAGCTTTTTTCATTAAGCCTCCTTAAGGTTAAATAAATCTCGTCGGAAAGAGTACTTGGGTGTACATATATATCATTTTGGAATGACCCCTCCGGTCATACTCTATCCTAAGTGACACTAATGGTGATATGGAATACGAGTCAATATGTTTTTTTAATCTAATTTTTGATCAATTTTCAATATATTTCCATAAGTCAAACTACTTTATGTTTATTTAAATTACCTTAATGCGTCTGTGGTTCAGAACATTAATTCGTAACAGTTTTTTCCAGGTTGGCGCCGGTATTATGGTAACAATGGTCTTAGGCGGGTTTTTTCTGCAGTGGCTCGAACCTGGAGAAGATATTTCTAAGGGTGATAATCCCTATTGGTGGGCAATTGTAACTATGACGACTGTCGGCTATGGTGATTTTTCACCGGGTACGCCTGCCGGTCGTGTTTTTGCGGTATTAATCATGTTTATCGGTATTTCACTTGTTTCATTGCTCACAGCATCAATATCATCCATTTTTGTTGCTCAAAAAATTCGGGAGGGAAAAGGTTTGGAAAAACTGAATTTAAATGATCATTTAATCCTTTGCGGTTGGAATCCCAATGGCGAAAGGATGCTGCATGCTATGCAGTTTTTAAATCGTGGGAAAAGAAAAAACTTAGTTCTTATCAATGAATTGAATGAAGAGGAAGTAACTCAACTTAAAAATCGATATCGCCGTTTGAAAATTTACTTTGTTTCTGGGGATTTTACTCAGGAAGAAATTTTAGAACGAGCCAACGTTAGAACAGCAAATACCGTCGTTGTCATTCCAAATACAGCTGGTTCTGAGGTGGCCACGTATGATGAGAAAACAATCTTTGCGACATTAACAATAAAAAGTATCGATCCAGCCATACGTGTAGTGGCATACCTATTAGACAGGGAGAATCTGACTCACATTAAACGTGCTGATGCGGATGAAGTAGTGATTGGGGATGATTTTAGTGCCCATATATTAACTTCTCATGTCCTGGATCCGGGTCTGCCCCAAATCGCCCGGCAATTAATTTATAGCCGTTCTAACTCGCGTATCAAACGGGTGGATATCCCTTCTGAATTCGTTGGAAAAACTTATGATGAACTGTTTGATTATTACAGAAAAAAGGATGGTTCCGTTTTAATTGGGGTGTTTTCAGAAGATGCAAACCTGGGGATTGGAGCGATCCTGTCATCGGATGCATCAGCGCTGGATTCTTTTATTGAACGAAAATTGAAAGAAGGAGGCATCTCTCTCCAGGAAGAGAGTAAAATCAACGTTGTTGTGAATCCACAGGATGGCTATACGATCAGTGAAGAAGAACGGGCCATCGTAATTCCTTGAGGCAAGCATGAATAATGAACGATTAAAAAAATTCACCATTTTTTCTGATCTGACCGATGATGAATTAAACCATTTTGGTAGCGCACTTAAAGAAGTGCAAATGGAAAAAGGGCAGCAATTCATAACCGAAGGGGAAAAGGGGGATTGCATTTACTTGTTACTTGAAGGTGAGGTTCAAATCAATATGGCTTTAACTTTATCCATGAACAAAAGTGAATCAGATAACCGTGAGAAAGCGATTTTAAAACTATCAAGCGATATCAATCCGCTTTTCGGCGAAATGTCCATGTTTAACGACGGTGACCGCCGAACTGCCAATGTCCGCGCTGAAACGCCCTGTATATTGGTCAAACTGGATAAATCGGATTTATTTAATATCTGCGACAAAAATCCAAAAATTGGATACAAGGTTATGTGCAATTTGGGTCGAATTATTTCGGGTAATTTGGTAAAGGCCAATCAAAACGTACTAAAATTGACCACAGCATTTAGTTTAATTTTAGAAAGGTAGCATGCTATCGTAATTTGATTTTTTCAATTCATTAGATCAAAATTTCATGTCAACGCCACAACTTGACAAAACTTATAACTGGGATAAGCTGGAAGATCATTGGTATCAACACTGGCTGGATCATGGTTATTTCCACGGGGATGATACATCCTCGAGAAAATCGTATTCAATTGTAATTCCTCCGCCCAATGTTACTGGTATGTTAACTATGGGGCATGTGCTGAATAATACCATTCAGGATATACTGATTCGGAAGGCTAGGATGGACGGAAAAAACGCTTGTTGGATCCCTGGAATGGATCATGCCTCTATTGCCACTGAAACTAAAGTGGTCGAAATGTTGGAATCCAAGGGAGTATCCAAAGATAGCATTACACGTGATGAATTCATCGCCCATGCTTGGGATTGGAAAGAAAAGTATGGCGGAATCATCATAAACCAACTGAAAAAACTGGGGTGTTCTTGTGATTGGGGGCGAGAACGATTCACGATGGATGAGGGATATTCCCGAGCAGTTTTAGCAGCATTTGTCAAACTGTATGAGAAGGGCCTTATCTACCGTGGCCACCGATTGGTAAACTGGTGTCCTGTATCCAAATCAGCTATTAGTGATGAGGAAGTAATCCATAAAGAATTGAATGGCAAGCTATGGTATTTTCGATATCCAATTACAGATGAAGATGGCTATGTAGTCGTGGCCACAACCCGCCCTGAAACCATGCTTGGGGATACGGCCGTTGCGGTTCATCCCGATGATGATCGATATAAATCTCTTATTGGAAAAACCGTTACCCTGCCACTGGTGAGCCGTGAGATTCCAATCATTGCTGATTCACATGTTGATCCTGAATTTGGTACTGGATGTGTAAAAGTCACACCAGCCCATGACCCGAATGATTTTTCCATGGGCGAGCGGCATGACTTGAAATTCATCAATATTATGAATAATGATGCTTCCCTGAATACCAATGTACCTAATCAATATCAATCTCTTTCACGGGAAGCAGCCCGGGAAGCAGTAGTCACTGATTTAGAAGGTGAAGATCGAGTTGATAAGGTAGAAGATTATATTCACAATGTGGGATATTCCGAACGGGGTCAAGTACCGATAGAATATTATATGTCGGAGCAATGGTACCTGAAAATGGATGAATTATCCAAACCGGCTCTGAAAGCAGTGAATTCTGGCCAGATCAAGTTTCATCCGGATCACTGGAAAAAGACCTATAATCACTGGATGGAGAATATAAAAGACTGGTGTATCAGTCGGCAGCTATGGTGGGGGCATCAGATTCCAGTCTGGTACCACAATGAGGATTCGACACAATTACACGTGTCGGTGGATGGTCCGGAAGACCCGGAAAACTGGACCCAGGATGAAGATGTATTGGATACTTGGGCTTCATCGTGGTTATGGCCTTTTAGCGTTCATTCCTGGCCGGAAAAAAATCAGAGCCTAACAACATTCTATCCAACCGATGCACTGGTGACGGGACCGGATATCATATTCTTTTGGGTGGCCAGGATGATTATGTCCGGCTATGAATTTCTGGATGATCTTCCCTTCAAAGATGTGTATTTCACATCCATACTTCGGGATAAAACAGGGAAAAAATTCAGTAAATCCTTAGGGAATTCTCCCGACCCATTTGATTTGTTTAAAGAATATGGTACGGATGCGGTACGCTTTGGGATTATGCTCATGGCACCACAGGGATTGGATGTTTTATTCTCTAATTCACGGCTCGAAGTCGGAAGAAATTTTATGAATAAAATTTGGAATGCATCCCGCTTTGTTCAAATGAACCTCGAAGGAGGCAAAGTCCCAGAAGTTGATCTGAAATCCCTTGAATTAGACTTGCCGGAACGGTGGATTCTAAGCCAACTGAACCAAACAGCAATCAAGGTGAATCGCCAGTTAGACCGTTTTCATTTTAATGAAGCGGCCAAAGCAATCTATGAATTCACCTGGAGTGATTTCTGCGATTGGTATATCGAAATTGCCAAAACGCGCTTCTACGGAAACGATACGGAAAAAGCGAATGTTGCAAGAGCGGTATCGGTCCACGTAATTAAAGGTATTTTAAGATTATTGCACCCCTATGCGCCCTTTATAACAGAAGAACTATGGGCCCATTTCCGTGATGAAAAGGACGCAGATTTAATTGTAACTCTTTGGTTAAATGGCGATCCATCTTTTGAAGACAAAGAAGCAGATGGATCTATAACACTGTTAAAGGATATTATTACGGCAGTTCGTACCATTCGAAGTGGTATGAATGTGCCGCCCGGGAAAAAAGCGGATTTGGTAATTCGTAATGTGAATGGGAACAAAGCACTCATTGAATCATTTGATGAAATTATTCGAACCTTAGGGCATGTTGAAGATATGACATTGGGGCGGGATTTGGAAAAACCCGATCAATCTGCCACAGCCGTGGTACAAAAAATGGAACTGTTTGTTCCGCTCAAAGGATTAATAGATTTAGAGCAGGAATATGCACGTTTTTCAAAACGTTTGGGTGAACTAGAAAGACATCTACAGGGTGTAAAGAAAAAACTAGGGAATAAAAATTTTATGAACTCTGCTCCTGCCAATGTAGTTGAAAATGAAAAGAAAAAGCTACAGGATATGACGGTAGAATTCGAACTTGTAAAAGCTAACCTGGAAATGCTTCAATGAAGAAAATTATCGGAATTATTGCCTTTATGGCCCTCACGTTAGGTCAATCAAACCATGCCACCATGACTATGTATAAAGATGGGTTTGCCCTCATCAAACAGCCCGTTGCATGGAACATGCAGCCGGGTGAAACCAACATCTCATGGGATGTACTTCCATCGGGTTTGATCAAAGATTCTCCATTTCTCACCCTTGACAATGCTACCGTTAACATGCAGCGACTCAATCAGGATGTGTTCCATTTTGCAGACCGCCTTTATGATTTTTTAGGTCAAACCGTTGATATCAAACTCATCAATGATAAAGCTATGACCGGCACACTGGTGGAGGTAACGGATAATACTATCACCATCCAACGTAGACGGTCTGTCATTTCTTTTAACCGGGATCGCATTGATTATATCAATGCCCCTGGGTTACTGGAAAATGTTATGTATAAGCCTTCCCTCACATGGGATATCTCCCCAAACAAGAAATTGGGACCTGTACGAGGAAACCTCATCTATCTCTCCAAAGGGTTTGACTGGAATGCCATTTATCGCCTTATATTGGATGAATCGGGTAATGGAGCAGAATTTTTGGCCGAAGCTTATATCAGGAATAACAGCAATCTGGATTTCGAGAATGTATCGCTCCAATTGGTGGAGGGAAACCTGAAGCAGAACGGCCATATGAATGTACCACCGTTAATGATGAAAACCATGAATCCACCCCAAGAAAATCAATTGGGTGATTACCATATCTATCAACTGGGAAGTAAGATTGGCCTCATGGGAGAAGAAAGTATCACCACACGCCTCTATGTATCAAAAAGGGTTTCCTTTCAGAAAACCTATTTATTTGAAAATGATGAACGCAGCCAGCGCGAGGAACCACTCGCAATTGAATATCAAATTGCTAATATACAAAACAATAATTTGGGCGTACCCTTGCCGCAGGGCAAAATCCAATTATACCAGACAGGAAATAAAGGAAATGTTGAATTTGTAGGTGAAGATGAGATTCGGCAGGTACCCAAAGGGGCCACGGCCACCCTCGTTTCTGGTCGAGCCTTTGACGTGATGGGAAAGCGAACTGTTTTGAATTATGACCGGCAACGCAAAAGCGAAGAAGGAACTATCAGCATTGAAGTCAAAAATACTCTTGATTCAGAAATCAAGATCCGCATGATTGAACATATTTATGGAGATTGGGTGGTGCGAGATGCTTCTGCCAATTATGTCAAAAAAGATGCTTCCACTATTCATTTCCCACTGACCATTCCTGCTAACGGGTCTCAGACTGTGACCTATACCTATCGCAAGGAATGGAATTAATTCCTAGTGCCTGAAAAGGCTCCTACGCTCTCAACATCACTTCATTCCATTAAAGGTGTCGGCCCGGCCCGGGCAGACGCACTATCAGCCATCGGTATTCATATTGTTGCGGACCTTCTCCATTATTATCCCCGAAAGCATTTAGACCGCACAACAATTACATTAATCTCTAAGCTTCAAAAAGACAAACAGGCCACTGTAGTGGGAAATGTGGAAGCAGCGGACATACGCCAGGGGAAACGTCGCCAGTACTTTCAGGCAATATTATCTGATGGAAAAGGGATGTTGACCCTCACATGGTTCAACGCTGCTCAGTATATGAAAAGAACGATCAAGATTGGTGACCGCCTGGCGGTAAGTGGGAAAGTAGAATTTTTTAACGGTTTCCAAATCGTCCACCCGGAATACGATAAGCTCAAGGATAATGAGGACCCTGTTAATTCTGGTTTAGTGATTCCACTTTATTCGATACCGGCTGAATTGAAAAAAACACGTATCGACAGTCGGACTTTACGGCGTCTGATTAAGACTATTTCAGATTCACTGAAAGAAATACCCGATCATTTTTCAATGGAATTCAAAAATCAGAATCATTTGTGCCCACTAGATCAAGCGCTCAGGAATATCCATTTTGCTGAGTCAGTATCAGTATTAAATGAAGCAGTGAATCGGTTAAAATTTGACGAACATTTTTTTCTTCAAATGCTAATGGCCTTGCGTAAGTCTTCAATCCAGCAAACGGGAACAAAAGCACTTATCAAAATTGGCCCTCAAGTTAAATTGATTTCAGATAGTTTAGATTTTGAATTGACGAGCGCTCAAAAGAAAGTTATCAAAGAAATTAAGGATGATATGGCACGGCCATTCTCCATGAATCGACTTCTTCAAGGGGATGTAGGCTCAGGAAAAACCATTGTATCAACATTGGTGGCTGCCATTGCTGTGGCCAATAGCGTTCAGGTGGCAGTAATGGCACCAACGGAAATTTTAGCCCAGCAGCATTATCAATCATTTAAAATATATGCTGAGACGGCCCGTATGACCTGCGCCATTCTTGTTGGTGGTACCCCGGCAAAGGAAAGAAAAGCCATCCTTGATGGTTTGGCAACTGGACGGATCGATATTATTATTGGTACCCATGCCCTGATTCAGGAAGATGTGGCATTCAAGGAGTTAGGACTAGCTATCGTAGATGAGCAACATCGCTTTGGTGTTCTTCAGAGAGGTGATCTCACTGGGAAAGGATTCAACCCTCATTTTTTGGCCATGACGGCCACGCCTATTCCCCGAACACTAGCCATTACTTATCATGGCGATATGGATTTATCGATCATTGATGAAATGCCTAAAGATCGAATCCCCATTATCACCAAGGTCGTAGAGGAAACCAGGCTGGAAAAAATTTACACATTTATGAAAGAAGAAGTAAAAGCAGGTCGCCAGTGCATGGTAGTTTATCCCTTAGTGAAAGAAACGGAAAAGTCCGATCTGGCGGCAGCGGTGGAAATGCATGGAAATCTTTCAGAAAATGTTTTTCCTGAATTAATAGTGGGACTCATTCATGGGCGTATGAAAAAAGATGATAAAGATGAAGTCATGGATGCCTATGCCCGGAATGATATCCATATTCTCATATCCACCACTGTGATAGAAGTGGGGATTGATATTCCCAATGCCACGGTAATGCTCATTGAAAATGCTGATCGTTTTGGATTAACTCAACTCCACCAATTGCGTGGTCGTGTAGGCCGAGGGAGTAAAAAAAGTTACTGCATTCTCGTACGTCGAAATTTTACAGAAAATTCGAAAAAACGCCTGCAGATCATGGAATCCACTAGTGATGGATTTGTGATCTCCGATGAAGATCTAAAGCTACGGGGGCCAGGGGAATTTTTTGGTATACGCCAAAGTGGGTTTTTAAAATATAAGATTGCTGATATGGTTACAGATGGACCTATCTTAAGAAAAGCCCGCCAATCTGCATTTGAATTGGTCAAATCTGATCCTAATTTGAACCAACCGGAGCACGAACTGATCCGAATCCGTTTTATGAACGAATACCAGGATAAATTGGACCGAGCAAATATTTCCTGATTGTATTAGATTATTCGACTTATCCCCTGATATAGTGTATTTTCCCCGGCTATTTTTGAAACATTTTTAATTAAATTGAATTAAAGTCATTTCAAGAGGTAAATCATGGCAGAAGAACAACTAAAAAAAGAAGATCAATTATTCATCCACTTGGTGAATACTTTTGTCCAAAGCGCTTGGATATCTCTAGGGAAAGTCAAAAATCCCGTTACTGACAAATTGGACCGAAACCTGGAACAAGCGACCTATTATATCGACCTGCTGGATATGCTCCAGACCAAGATGAAGGGGAACTTGAGCGAATGGGAAGAGCAGTATATCATCCACAGCCTGAGTGAATTGAAACTCAATTTCATTGATGAACAGAAAAAGGGAAGTGAACAAACCGTTGATTCAGATAATGACAAGGTAGATGAAACCCCGACTAAAGCTGAAAAAACAGTGGGAAAAAAGCCAAAAGTGAAAAAGAAAAAGCCAAAGGCTACGAAGAAAAAGGCCAAGAAGAAATAAACCAAGATAGAATTTAATTGATCCATACTGACTATATTCGATTGAACCGTATATACGCCGGTATTATACTGGCGATCTCATTTTTGGTCTATCTTTTGACCATGGCCGACACAGTTCCATATTGGGATTCGGGGGAATTTATTGCCACATCCTATATTTTAGGTGTGCCTCATCCGCCTGGAAGTCCACTTTACCTCATCATCGGCCGGGTATTTTCGATGATTCCGTTCAATCCGGACATTGCCTTCCGGTTAAACCTGATTTCTCCCATTGTAAGTGCTTTGGCGGTTATGTACTTGTATCTTTCCACAGTAAAACTAATCTCAAACTATCGAGGTAAGATCCAAACTCAGATGGATTCCATCATCGCTTTCGGCGGATCATTTGTAGGTGCACTAACCTTTGCTTTTACCGACTCCCATTGGTTCAATGCCGTAGAGGCAGAAGTGTACGGTTTCTCAACATTCTTTACGGCAATTGTGGTTTGGCTCATCCTTCACTGGGCAGAGCGTGCGGACGAAAAAGGCAATGAACGCTATATCTTGATTATTGCCTATATCCTTGGTTTGGCCACCGGTGTACATTTGATGAACCTTTTGGCCCTCCCGTTTATTGCTCTCATCATATTTTTCAGAAAATTTGATTTTTCTTATAAAGGATTTCTTATTACCACGATAATAACAGGCGTAGTCTATCTTATTATTAATGTGGGCATTATTAACGGTATGCCAAAACTAGTGGATAGGTTCGGCCTAAACTTGGTCATTATCTTTAGCCTGGTAGTGGTGGGATCTATGATTGCTACCATAATTGCAAAAAAATTCCAGTATGCCTTGGCCCTTACATCCATTGTATTAATTTTAATTGGCTATTCCAGCTATGCCACAATCTTTATCCGTTCCGGACAAGAGCCTGCCATTAATGAAAATGATCCGTCTACCGTTGCCCGCGCCATTGCATATATGGAACGGGAGCAGTACGGACAAATGTTTCAGTTTCCAAGACGATATGATGGTCTACCGCCAAAGCATGAAGCGGTGGGTCGCCCCACTAACGGGCGCGATTATTCTTCCAGACAGGAACGGAAATACAAATCATACCGGATGGATAAACAGTGGAACTATTTTTGGAGCTATCAGGTCAAGAAAATGTATTGGCGGTATTTTCTCTGGCAATTTGCGGGTCGTGGCCCCAGCACAGAGAAATGGGTGACTGCCTATGGTGCCAATACCAATGAAGATGGGGTTGATTGGTTCCAATTTGGTTTACCCCTAGCATTTTTATTTGGATTGTGGGGGATGTTTTATCATTTCCAGCGTGATAAACAGCAAGCCTTTTCAGTGTTTAGTTTGTTTCTTATGACTGGCTTAATGATTATTTTTTATGTTAATCAGGACAACCCTCAACCACGGGAACGTGATTACTCTTACGTTGGCAGTTTCTTTGCTTTTTCCATGTGGATCAGTATTGCTGTTGCAGCGTTGTGTGATAACCTTCATGCTTTTATAAAAGGAAAACCTGCGGCAAAAAGTTTTATAATCGGTGCTATGGTGGTTTTACTTGTGGTCATGCCAGGCATCTTACTAAAAGCTAATTACCATACTCATGATCGTTCAGATAATCGACTTGCTTGGGATTATAGCTACAACATTTTGCAATCCTGTGAACCGAATGCAATCCTATTTACCAACGGAGATAACGATACCTTTCCACTGTGGTATTTGCAAGAAGTGGAAGGAGTGCGTAAAGATATTACAATTGCAAATCTCAGTCTTTTAAATACGGAATGGTATATCCGCCAGTTAAGGAATTCTCGCCGTGGACAAGTGGATCAGGAAGGTCGAGAATTGGATCGGTTTATTAATATGTCGGATACCCAGATCATGGATATTGCCTCAGGCCTTCAGCCATGGCAGGCACGCAATGTGCAAATACCGGCGCCTAAATCAGTAAAAAATTCTGATGGTTATATTGAGTGGAAAGTAAATCCTACTTTTGCTGGCGCAGCCTTGATGGTAAAAGATATGATGATTTTGAAGATCATCAATGATGCACAATGGAAATACCCTATCTATTTTGCCGTTACGGTTCCCTCATCCAATCGCTTAGGCCTTGAGCCATTCCTGGAAATGGAGGGCCTCGTATACCGCGTACGGGATTATAAGGTGGATCCCCGGAATCCAATCAATGAAGCGAGGATGTGGACCAACCTTATGTCAGGCTCCGGATCTGAAATTTGGTCTCAGGACCTTGAGGCTAGGGATTGGTTGGAAAAGGAAGATGAGATTTGGTCAAAAAAATATAAATCCGGGTATTTATTTAGAAATCTTGGACGGGAGGATGTTTATTATTTTCCTACCACCAATATCCGCCTATTGCAAAACCTGCGCAGTGCTTATATGCAGTTAGCGGCCTTTCATTATATGGCTTATAAAGATAATGAAAATGGAGATAAAGATAAGGCCGATCTCCATCGTGAAAAGGCACTTGAAGTAATGGCCAAAATGCAGGATAATATTCCTGAAAAAACTATTCGTTTCGATTCGAAAGATCTTCATTATCAGGTAGGACGTCTGTTTGGGGAGTTGGGTAACAAGGATGAGTTAAGGCGCATTATTGATAATCTTATGATGAGGGACGATCTTACCATCCGCGATAGAGTGGATTTTGGGCAGGTCTATATTTCTCAATTGGATTCATTTGAAATTGGTCGCGCTATTTTTGAAGTGTTGTACGCTGATTTTAATCAAATCGAAAATGGAGATCTTCGTGTCACACAAAAGGAAATGGAAGAATGGCGGAAAAATTTCACACAAATTGTTTCTTCCCTTGTATATACATACAAACAGTTGGATCAACACTCTGAGGCAGAAGCGATACTTGCAGATTGGCTGGATAAAAATCCCAATGACCCGGTGGCACAAAAATTATTGGAAGATCTAAAAACTGAAATGGGAAAGGGGTAATGGTTTATGGGAAATGATAAGACACCGATTTAATTCCATATTCCATTTCTCGCCTTTCATTTAACTTTTAAGATGGCTCAACCCCTTGTATCGGTAGTCATTCCCCATTGGAACGGAGTAGAGGTTCTTTCTGAATGCCTCGAATCCCTTTCTGAAACGAAATACCCAAATATGGAAATCATTGTGGTGGATAATGCTTCTACCGATGGAAGTCCCGATTGGGTCAGTCTCAATTTTCCCCAAGTAAAATTGATCGAAAATGATCGAAATTACGGTTATGCCGGCGGATGCAATCGCGGCGCCAAAGTAGCCGAAGGCGAATATCTTGTTTTCCTTAATAATGATACGATTCAGGACCATCACTGGTTGGCTGGTTTAGCTGATTTTATGAATTTAAATTCCAATGTGGCGGCAGTTCAGCCCAAGATCCTAAACTTTTTTGAACGAACAAAATTTGATTATGCTGGTGGTGCCGGCGGCTGGCTGGATGTACTGGGATTTCCCTTTGTTCGTGGGCGTGTATTTTTAGAGCGGGAAACAGACAAGGGTCAGTATGATAAATTGCGACCAATTTTCTGGGCTAGTGGTACGGCCATTATGGTGCGGAAATCCGATTTCGAAACAGCGGGAGGCTTTGATGAAATATTCTTTGCGCACCAGGAAGAGATTGATCTATGTTGGAAGTTTCACCTGATGGGTAAGGAAGTATGGGCTATCCCCAACTCAACCTTATATCACAAAAATGCTGTTACCCTGCCCATGTTTACCCGTATGAAACAATACCTTAACCACCGAAATTCTTATTTAATGGTTTTATCAAATTATAGCCTGCCGATTACTTTATACTTGGCACCAATTCGTTTCGCCTTAGAATTAGTAGCGGCGCTGTATGCCATTGTCCGTTTAGATTTGAATCATTTGCTTGGGATCATTCAAGCCCAGCTATGGATTCTGTTCCACCCACATGTTATTTTTCATCGCAGGAAAAAAGTGAGACAGATTCGAAAAATAAAAGATAAAAAGGTTTTCCAGCGCTTGTACTGGGGCAGTGTTGTTTTTGATTATTACATCCGCCGCAAGAAAACTTCAGCGGAGATTATTCCAGAGTAATTATTTTTTCAATCCCTTGACATAGTTATCTCTATGTACAGGATCTATTTCTGATAACCGGTAGAGCATATCGTTTTGCCCTAATAGGTTTAATCTGCGCGTCAATTGTTTTCGGTGAGCATTTAAAAAATAGAGTGTTCTTCCCGTAGGGAATTGAGCAAAAACAATTTCCAAGCCCTTCATCATTAAGTTAAATTCTTTCAGTGCTTCATCTGGTTTCCCCTGATCAAATAGATCCATCGCTAAATAATAAGCAAAGCGTGCTTCACGGAGACCTTTATTTCCTGTTACCTCTTTCAGAAGTTGCACCCGTGATCCCCATCCTTTCGGAAAATCAGAAGCCATCCCCCTCAAAGCGATTTCTCGAGCCTGGTCGTAGGCATGGTTTCCGCCGTAATAATTATAAGTATCCATATATCCTGCAAAAATAGCGTAAGCGTAAAAAGCCAAAAAGCTTCCCAGTGGATCAAATATCACCGGGTCAAAATGGATGGCGCCCCCAGGGTTATAATAAAACTGAACAGCTTTATCAAAATAACGAATGTCCATTCCATCAGAAATGAGAACCTGGGCGTGGAATGTTTTAAGCCCCCCTCTTTGGGCCACACCTTGGAAGGCAATAGAAATATGGAGAGGAATTTTGAGTCCCTGAAAATCTACATTCCAGATTCGTCCCGAAAAAAAACGCGCTACTTCATCCTTTAGAGAAGAAATTTCCTGGCGTTCGCTGTCATGCAGAAGTCTATCATCCACGGAAACATCCACTTTCCCAAATTGGGCATAGGAAAGAGCCGATGACAAGACCAAAGTGAGGATTATTCTCATGGTTGGAAGGTAAGGGATATCCCCCCATCAAAAAAAGAACAGGATACCTCGGGGCTAGGCACGGTGAACTTCTGCAGTCGAATATCAATCTACAAAGGCTTAACCATGTTAACTCTCTACATTATTTATGTTAATTTCTAGGATGGCAAATATTCAGCATTTACTCGACACACAACCTGAACCGCGTTACACCCTCAAGAAAATCGGTGAAATTGCCGAAGCCAATAAAAAAGAAGCCTATGTAGTGGGAGGTGTGGTACGTGATCTATTTCTGGATCGAAAACTAAATGAAATTGATATTATGGTTATTGGAGATGGGATCGAATTTGCCAAACTATTGGCGAAAGAAATGGGCGTTAAAAAAGTGATCCCATTCCCAAAATTTTCTACAGCTCATATCCCCACCCAACCAATACCAATCGAGGTGGCTGCCGCTAGGGAAGAAACTTATGAAGCCAATTCGCGAAAACCAAACAAGGTGGTATATACAGATTTAACTGGTGATTTAGTCCGTCGTGATTTTACAGTAAATGCGATGGCGATGAGCTTGATTCCGAAAGAATTTGGTGAACTCCATGATCCTCATAATGGTGTCCGGGACCTGATGGCTAAGCAATTGGTCACTCCTTTGAATCCGGATGAAACATTTTCGGAAGATCCATTGCGAATGATGCGAGCGGCCCATTTTGCAGCCAGTCTTGATTTTCATATTGAAGAAAAGTGTTATGAATCCATGCAACGACAGGCAGAAAGGATCCAAATTGTCTCCCAGGAACGTATTACAAGTGAATTCACCAAAATATTATCCGCATCGAAACCATCGGTAGGTTTGATTATTCTTCAAAAGGTGGGGCTAATGAAACATATTTTTCCTGAAATCCATACCATGTACGGTATAGATCAAACAGGCGAATGGCACCATAAGGATATTTTTTATCATACCATGCAGGTAGTCGATAATGCTGCGAATTTGTCCAATAAAATGAAGCTAAGATTTGCAGCCTTGGTGCATGATATTGCCAAACCAAAAACCAGACAGATTGATTCACAAAAAGGATACACCTTTCATGGACATGATGCCGTAGGGGAAAAAATGTTGAATCAAGTGGCCAAGCGAATGAAGTTATCCAATGATTTGAGAGATTATCTTAAGAAATTGACGCTGCTTCATCTACGTCCCATTGCCCTAGCAAAAAATGAAATTACAGATTCCGCTATTCGGCGTGTAATGGTGGCCGCTGGTGATGACCTGGATGACCTGCTTACCTTATGTCGGGCGGATATCACCACCAAGAACCCGCAACGAATAAAGAAGTATATGGGGAATTTCGAGCGGGTAGAAGCCAAAATGCAGGATGTGACCGAACGGGATTCCTTGAAAGCATTTCAGTCTCCTGTGCGTGGAGATGAAATCATGCGTACATGCGGGATTTCTGAGGGTCGCGTTGTTGGTCAAATTAAGAATGTAATTGAAGAAGCAATATTAGATGAAAAAATTGATAATAATTATGAGGCGGCACTTTCGTATTTAATGGAAATAAAAGATACCATAATGGCTGAAAGTAAGCGGGGATAATGAAAAATTATTATTTCATTTATATTATACTGTATTCTTCAATTTTAATGGCACAGGATATATCCGGTTCGATTAAAGACCGTATTACTAATGCATCTTTAAGTGGTGTAAATATTACTGTTCAGAACTCTGAATATGGTGTTTCCAGTGATGAACTTGGAAATTATGTATTGGATATAACTGATTTTAATAATGATCAGGTGGTCAAATTTCAGCATATTGGTTATGAAGAAATATTTATCAGGGTAGATAGTCTGGCAAAATCATCCCATTTGAGAATGATGCCCAGAGCAATCCAATTTGAGACCATTGAAACAGCTGGGAATAAACGGAAGCCTACCATTGAGAAAGATCTTCCTCAAACCGTTTCGATTATCCAGTCAGATTCATTTGAATTAAGAGGTTATACGGATGTAGGAGACTTGCTAGGAACAGACCAGAGTATCCAGGTGGAGGAATCCCTTAGTGGTCGAAAGACCATATCCATTCGTGCAGGTAATGCCGATGATGTATTAATTCTGTATAACGGGATTCGTCTCAACCGCGCCTTTGATAACGTGTTTGATCTTTCTTTAATTGATATGCAAAATATTGAACAGATCGAAATCGTGAAGGGAGGGCATTCAGTTTTGTATGGTCCTGATGCTTTTTCCGGCGTAGTGAATATCGTCCCAAGAAACACAAAGAATAAGTGGTTCAAATTCTCCCAACAGTTTGGTAGTTATAAATCCGGGTTTTGGAACGTCAATGGACAGCTGCGCGTGGGCGAATTCTTTACTTCCATTAATCAAAAGCGGGGCACCTACCGGCGCCAGTTCGATGAATTTGACCTAGCGTCTGGAGGGTTAGTTTCTGCCTTGAATCATACTTCAGTAGATGTGAATCAACAGATTAACCGGGGTTGGATATCTGGTGGCTTTGACCTCAACCTAGCTCATGATAAACAAGCTTACGATAACAACAGGGATAATACTGCGATCAATTCGACCAATAACCTTTTCGGTTTGCGATATACCGGTTTGTTGGGACCCCTGGGGGAAGTTGAATTCGGTTACGGTAATCACAGTTATTCCGAGATTCAGGGATTGAATAATCTTGCGGGGATGATTTCTCGCAATTTGGATCACAATTCTAAAAAATTCGAAACCAGGAAGTATATTAATCTGGACAAATTGGAATTCATGTTCAGTGCTCAAATGGAGAAATCATTTTTGCGGTTTTGGGATGATCGCGCCATGAGTGATGTGACGCAGATTGGTTTGAAAGGGGCTGACCTGAATCGGAAACAATTCGGATTTGCCAGTGTAATTAAGCTGCATAGCAAGGGGGATGAGGAAGGCCGTTGGCTCACGGATCTTGATATGAGTATACGGCAGGACAAAGTACAAGACAGTAAATCCCGGTTGATTTACCGGGGCGAACACCAAACAATAAATGACGGTAAAGTATTCTTGGATTTTGGAGAGAACGACTGGAAACATACTATTGTTAAGTTTTCGACCATCGCATCGCACCGGCAACCGAACCAAACAATTGGATTCTGGGTCACTACCGGTACCAATGTGAAGTTCCCAACCCTACAACAGCAAATCAGTCTCACAGATCTTCCAACTGAAGGACAGACTACACTTTTCCCAGAAAAAATGAAATCTTTGGAAATTGGCATCAGTATAGTAAATAAACCGAAAGGGATCCCGGATATTGATCAGATCGAATTTCAAGGGAGCTTTTTCAGAAATGACTATACCGATAAGATGCGGGTGACCTATTTATTGGGCATGCCAGTTGGGTACTACGATAATGTGGGCCTAGCCAATATGGTCGGCTATGAAGGAAATGCGAAGTTTAAAATCTACAATGGCCTTATGGTAGCTGAAGCCGGTTTCTCAAAATATAATCTATCTGATTTAAGTGTATTTCCGTTCAAGTCTACATATAAGTTGACAGGAAAAGTTACAGGGGAATGGAAATTCATTTCTTTTGGGTATCGCTGGTTCAGAGAAAGCGAACAAATTGGGTGGATTCTTTTGCCAAGAGAAGAATTCAAAGAGATTGAGTTACCGAGTTTTTCAAACTATGATTTAAGTATGACCTTTGATCTTAATGTGGGTCCGGTAAAAGGGCAGCTTTCCTATTCCGGCAGAAATCTGAAAAAAAACGATACAACCCTGGATGGGCTCTTATTAAGAAATACACGTAAATACATAACCTTCAGCGCCGAATTTTAATGAAAAATTATTGGTCCTATTTTTTTGGTTTTCTTGTTTTTTTTGTGGCATGCGAGGAAAATCCATTCTTTGGGGATGATAAAATTTCTAACCGGTCTATTACCGGTAATGTAAAATTGGATAAGGTAGAATACTATCCCGATGGTTACCATGGTGGTGTATTTGTATGGGCAGAAGGATTAGGGATCAAAACCACAACAGATATCGATGGTTCATTTGAATTAATCCTCCCAGCGGCCAATGACCCTTCCATGGGCGCAATTGTAAATGGAGAATACACCATTCATTTCTTTTTGGGGAATTATCAAATCTCAAAAGTGATAGTAGAATTTGCTGCCGGTCAAATTGTATCCGATGACAATACAATCACTCCTGAAGGTGAACTTAGAAAAACTATTTCTATGACGCGATTAATGGGTATGCATACGACTGTTTCACCAGAAATCATTACGGCCGGTTTTGATAGTAATATAAAAGTAGACGTTGATATCACATCTGATCCAAGTGAGGTATTTGTTTATCTAAAAAAGATTTCTACGCGTGACGGTTCTATTTATACTGGACTTTTTATAAAAGAAGCAGATTCAAATAAACTTGCCTATTTAGTTGACATAGATAGTGCGATTATCATGCGGGAAGACATTATGAGTCCAGGCAAGAATTTGGAAATTGAATTTGACTATGCTAGTTCAAATTTATCAAGTGGTACGTATGAAGTGATTCCATATCTGATTGTGGATCGAAGCGATGTGCCTGAAGGATTGAAGCAAGCTATTGGATTAGGATTTGATTCATTTAATCAAAATTATTTTCAATATCCCTTTAAACGAACTGGGGGTAAACTGGTTATACAATAAATAATATATCGAAAAACAATAAATATTTATTGATAAAAGGTTAATTGTATATTAGCTTCGCGGCCCTAAACTGGTAATCGAAAGGGTTTTGATGGCTAAAATAGAAAATAGGAAAATCGTTGCAACGGCAGATATAACGTTACGCATTGTCTTTTATATATTTATCCTTGGGACAACATTTTTCATGGGAAAAATGTTGATGGGGCCAATTTTAGGACTTGCAGATCATAGTTCAGGATTAAGTACGCCGATGGAATTTTCTGTGTCCGAACAAGGTACCGCCACCTTTGATGCGGACAATGTTGTACCGGTAAAGATTGTGCGGGGCAGAGGTATCGTTCAAATTAATAGACCGGTTCCTGCTGTACTTATGATACCTTTTTTCCTTTTAAACCTTATTTTTTCGGGACTGATATTATGGGTCGTTTATTCATTATGGAAAATCGTTCAATCGGTTCGACAAAAAAATCCTTTTACTACTATCAATGGTAAACGACTTAGGATTATTGCTTTCTCAATGGTTGGCATTGAATTGATCAGGGGATTAGCTGATCTTACCAAAATGCTATATCTAGAGCCAAGGTTGCATTTTGAAACAATATTAATACGATCAGACATCTCAATAAGTTTTCATGTTATTATTGCTGGTTTGGTTATTCTTGTTATCGCTGAGGCGTTTCGTATAGGTGTAGAGATTAAAGATGAACAAGAATTTACAGTCTGATGCAAATCCGGATTAATTTAGATGTAATGATGGCCCGGCGGAAAATATCCCTGGGCGAACTGGCGGGAAGAGTCGGGATCACCCAGGCTAATTTATCTATTCTGAAAACAGAAAAAGCCAGGGCGGTTCGTTTTTCAACTTTAGAAGCGATCTGCCAGGAATTAGACTGTCAGCCAGGGGACATTCTGGAATTTGTACCAAATGAAAAAAATGATAATAAATAAAAATCGATGAAACTTTTATTGATCCATGTTGTCGAAGATACGAGGTAGAATAAGAAATGAAGGCAGGATAAAATTATGTTAGGAACCATGATAAATGTGATCACTGCCCCCGGTGAAACATTTGAAACGATTGTAAAGGAATTTAATTGGAAACAGGCATTATTACCCATTGGCTTGCTCATGGGCTTGGCTGTTGTTTCTGGATTTGTGTTGCAGGAATTAATTGCGGATCTTCAATGGGAACAAATACAAAAAAGTATTGAAGGAAATGCCCAAATCCCAGAGGAACAAAAGGAAGAAATTCTTTCTAGTCAATATGATCAGGTATACTCAATGACGGGTGGAAGGGCAATATTCACATATTTGAGTATGGCAATTTCATGGCCTATTCGAATTGTTTTTTTTACGTTATTTGCCATGTTGGTTGGAAATCTATTTTTAGGAGGTGGGGGAACATACGGTCAGATGTTCACGCTCACGGCTTTTGCCTATATGCCTTCTGTAGTTGAATATATCATTAAAACTCCAATACAATACATTTCTGATAACATCATGATATATACGGGCCTGGGTGTATTGGGTGTCGGCGAACAAGGGGAATTTCTCAACAGTTTTTTAGCCGGTATCGATGTCTTTGCATTCTGGCGTGTGTATTTGGTGGCTGTGGGGATGAGTATCCTTTATAACAAATCAACAAAATCTACGCTATCTGCCGTGACTGGTCTATGGATCTTTGGTATAGTTGTATTCGCAGGTATGGGTGCAGCAGCAGCGGGTATTTTTGGTTAAGAAAGGAAAGTAAACTATTATTAAACATATTCTGATTCTTTTTCCCCTTACACTGGGGCTCAGCCAATCCTATTCTCTGCAGGATGCAGTTGATATTGCCTTAAAGAACAAAGAAGCATTGAAAGCATCTGCCATGGACCTGGCGTATTCCCGGCAGGGGGTGAAAGGATCATACAGTGGTATTTTGCCCTCACTCCGGTTTTCGGGAGGTATGAACGAAGCTCGTTTTCCTTCTCAAATCGGTGGTTATAATGCAGAAACAGGTGAATTGACATTAGGTAAAATCAATAGTCAAATAAGTGCCTCATCCAGTATTTCGCTTTCTCAGAATATCTATGATGGGGGCGTATGGTGGAATACCATACGACAGGCAAAAAATAGTTATCGGATTTCGGAGCAATTTAATCGTCAAGTAAGGTCCAATATCATCCGAAATGTACATGCTGCTTATTTCAATTATCTCAAAGCATTACAGTTGCTGGATGTAGCCCGCTCTAACCTTATGAGTTCCCAACAACAATTGGCATTGGCAGAGACCAGATACGAATTGGGTTCTGCTAAAAAAACGGATTTATTAAAAGCGGAAGTTCGTTTTGGGCTGGCACGGATTGATGTAGTGAATAACGATGCGGCTCTCCAAAATGCTTATTTAACTTTGAAAAATGCAATCGGACTGATTGGGTCGGATCAGTATTTTACGGTTGAGGAAGTTGAGGCGCCGTTGGAAATTGTACCTGAATTTGAAACAGGGTTTGAGCTGGTTCAAAAATTCAACCCCAGTGTAAAAGCAAAACAATATCAAATTACGGGGGCTGAACTCAGTGAAAAGCTTGTCAAAGGCACCCGCTTGCCTAATATCAGGGCCAGCGCCAGCTATTCTGGTAACGCAGATAATATTGGAGACGCCATTAGTAATAGCTATAATGATCAAAAACGGATGAATACAGGAATTTCCTTATCTATTCCAATCTTTTCTGGCAACAGTATTCAATCGCGCATCCAGCAGGCTAAGATCAGCGTAGATAAACAGGAATCAGAATACTTAACACAACTCCAGGATTTATCGGTGCAACTTCAGGGAATCTTAGACCAATTAAATAATTATCAAGAAATCATTCCAATTAATGAAACTGTACTTGTTTCTGCTGAAGAAGATTTAAAACTGGCTCAGGTAAGGTATACTCAAGGATCAACAACCATATTGGAAGTACTGGATGCCCAGGTATCCGTAGTCCGTGCAAGGTCATCTCTGATTCGCTCCAAATATGACGCATATATTGCACAAACCAATTTAAAAGGATTGTTGGGAACCTTAGATTCAGAATAAAAAATTATTAGAGGAGAAAATAGTGGCTAAGAAAAAATTAACGAAGAAGAAAAAATGGCTCATATTTGGCGGCGGCGGTATCTTACTGATCATCATGATCATAGCCAGTTTGGCTAAGGACAGCACAGAAACCGTTCAGGTTGAAACAGAAAAAGTTGGGCTACAGACTGTGATTCATAAAGTGAATGCCAGTGGTAAAATTCAACCAGAGACGGAAGTGAAGATCTCGGCAACCTCATCAGCATGGATTGACTCCATTACGGTCAAAGAAGGAGACAATGTCAAAAAAGGCCGACACTTGATTTCACTGGATCGAAAGCAGTTATTTGCCAACTATAATTCCACTGCTTCATCGGTTCGTTCAGCCGAAGCCCGTTTAAAACAAGAAGAAGCTTCTAAAAAGCGGGTAGAAAACATGTATAATCAGAATTTAGCATCGGACCAAGAATTGGAGGCGGTCCAGGCCTCATATCAGATTGCTAAGAGTTCATTGGAACAGGCTAATTCCTTATTGGAATTTCGAGAGGATGAACTGGATAAGGCTCGCATCATGGCACCCCAGGATGGGATCGTTACGGCCGTATATAAAGAAGTGGGTGAAATGGCCGTAGGCGGCATGTTTCAGGCTGAAGTTCTCATGATTATTGCAGATCTGAAACGTATGGAAGTACTTGTTGATGTAAATGAAAATGATGTGGTGTCTGTTTCTCTTGGTGATACGACTGAAATCGAAATAGACGCTTTCCAAGATACCCTATTTTATGGAGTTGTGAGTGAAATCGCACATATGGCCCAGACCAGCGCCATGGGACA
>JYMV01008500.1_pt1 | contig 63808 bp, 44 predicted proteins | sample 338911 | NCBI WGS metagenome assembly JYMV01 (sample SAMN03354496, study PRJNA234377) | hydrothermal vent metagenome | biome: Deep sea; feature: Hydrothermal plumes at the Eastern Lau Spreading Center, Western Pacific Ocean; material: Seawater | place: Tonga | collected 2009 | depth 2000 m m | reverse complement strand
AGGGTGTTGATACCAAGCGGGAGTTGATGTAGATTCTAAAATCCATGGATTAACATCACTCCCTGTACAAGCAGAGAGGTAGTCATTTACATCAAGCATGTGCAAATACATCCTCCAAGTGGTCATCCCCGCTAATTCACCTTCAGTGTGAACAGCATACTCTTCGAGACCTATCCAATACTCGTCAGGACCCTGAGCGAATACGGAAAATGAACTAGTAAAAACTAGTATTAGGATGAGCCTAATTAACTTTTTCATGAATAACTACTTTTATTATATCTCTAATATACAACAGCTAATTAGCTTGCTCTGACTACTAGTCAGGTATTACCAACCAAAGCCGATATTCACTCCAAAACGAATTCCGTTTCCTCCGTCGAATATAGGTTCATCCTCTTCAAATGAACTGTCAAACCAGTCAGTGGTAACATCTTTAAATTGAGGTCCTAGAAATACGTCTACCATAATACCGTCACCATACCAGTGGTATCCTAATACTGCAGCAGCGCCATTTGCACTTCTAGAGAACCAATCTACATCGTCAACCGATTGATTTACAGATCTAAACCTTCCTAATACTCCAAGATAGAAACCTTCACAAGCATTTCCTTTAGGATAGAATCTAACTTCAGGAATTACAATATAGCCTGAACGTTTATATGTAACTGTTGTGGTTACAAGAGTAGCAGTATCAGTAGTAAATGTCGAACCTGAACCAGTAATCAGGCCTGCTGATAGTTGAACAGAAAATTTGTCATTTAGTGCATGCTCGTAGCCCATTTGGTACTGACCTGCAAAGAATCCTATTGGATTAACTTTTACAACGTGCTTAGGGCCGTCAGACTGAGCTGAGACAGCTGTTGTGCATAACAGCAGCGCAATTAGTAATGTGTTTTTCATCTTCTTTTAGATTAATTTGTTGATGTTTAAAACCCGATTTTCAATGAGAAAGATAGTGTACGTCCGTATGACCAATACCCTTCTAGCTTTCCGTTATCAACAGTACCCTGTAATTTATCGCCTGTTTGGGGGTCTGTAAACCACGTTTCATCAGCTTCGTTCATGTAAATTGTGTTCATAGCGTTTTGCACGTTAAGACCGAGTCGGACATCTAATCCTCTAGCTCTAGTATTCCAACTGATGTTTCCATCCAGGTAGCCATAGTCAGGGATTTGCACAGGCTGAACTCCCACTCTGCTCTCGTCAGATCTGTCTCTATCGACTTCAAATTGTGCGAAAAGATCCATGTTATATACGTAACTCGCACCAATTCGGAAGCTCTTAGGCAGGTCCATTCTGGCTTGTATTCCAAACTGAGTTTGGGGTGCATCCCCTACTTTCAACCCGGCAGAATAGATGAAGAGACTATCAATAACCTGATTCGTTTCCTCATCCAAGATGTCAGCCTCAACATCGTTATCCCAACGCCAATCCCCGATACTCACAAGACCACCTATCTCAAGTGATGGAAGTGGTTTCGTGCGGAATTCGAGCTCGATTCCATCGTGGGTTTCGATGAGCCCTCTAATGAAGGCGCGATATTCCGTTCCGTCAGCGCTTAGAAGAGGACCCGATATAATAGTCTTATCCATCCACTTAGTGTGATAGACGTTAAAGTCGATAGTCGCCCTAGGGAGACGAATTCTGTAACCTAGCTCGAAGGCTTCAACTTTTTCATTGACGAGATTTTCATTACTAAGTACGTTTTGGTAGTTCGGGAATACGTTCCTAATGAAGGGTGCACGTGAGTACACTCCTGCATTGACGTAGATGTGGTTCGTTTCCGTAACCGCAAAACTTCCTCCCGCTTTTGCATTGTAGCCTGGAGCGTTCGCTTTTTCACTCAAAGCGCCGTACATGAATTGTTCTGTTGTGATATACTCTCCCGTAGCGTCATCGTATTCTGTGACTTCTTGTACACCGGTTTCGTCATATCTGAAGTAGGTGTATGGATCGTAACGCCTGTAGCCGGTGTAGCTACCTGTCGCAGCAAGGAAGGCTGAAACTCGTTCTGTTTTGTATTCGAGCTGAGTGAAAAAGCCGGCATATTTCACTATCCCCACATTATCGTAATCCACTACATCGCCTTCGGTCGCCATTAATTCGTACTCGGGATTTATTCCGTAGCCCGTAGCGGTTGAGAAGGATTGCATGTAGAAATCTCCCCCGAGCAAATTCGAGGCGCGCGTGAAATGCTTTCCCTCGTAATATCTCATGTCCACTCCCGCAATCAAGCTTAAGTTAGGAGTTAATTCCGATTTTAAAGTGCTTAATATTCCTGTCCAAAAATGTTCATTATGAGCATTCTCGATAACACTTCTCGATTGACCTCCAATTAAAGTATCCCCATTGATAATAAGTGGTGAACCCTTATGCTGAAGCGTATCAACCCACGCACCGCTATCTTCGTTATAGGCAATCTCAAATGCGGGATAAGTGACAGGAAGTGTACTTGTGGCATTCGAATTATAAAGGAAATCCCAATCACGGGTGGTTTTCACAGTACTCCCGTCATCGAGGGTAACATATTCACGCGGGTTACTAGTTCCATCATATCGTGAACCATATCCTTTACCAAAACTAACATATGCCGAAGTCGAGATATGAGATCTTTCGCTCAATTGAAAGTAGTGGTTTAATGCGATTTGGGGTTTATGATATCCGTTCACTTTCGAATTCAAGACTTCTCCGTCCAAATATCCCCAATCGTCATTCCATTTATGACCTTCATATCCTAAAGAATCCGGAAGCGAATTGATTTGGTTAAATCTATCAACTGTAAGTAATCCACGGCGTTGTCCGTGAGTTTGCGGTGCTCCGATAGCTGTAAAGACAACTCTATGCTCGCCGAAATCTTTCGCCGCAGTAAGGAAGTAACTCCATGCATCTACGAACGTTGCGTCTACGTACCCTTCGCCATAAGTTCTAGACCCAATAGCGCTCACCGCCCATCCGTTAGGAAGAACGCCCGAGCTTAATGAAAGCATGTGCTTAGTTCGACCATAATCTGTGATAGACGTTTTAAAACTCCCACCCTTTCTTGCATCGGTCGCTTTCGTTACAATATTGATCGTTCCTCCTACAGAGTTTATTGCGAGCTTAGAGGCTCCGAGCCCTCTTTGGACTTGCATGGTGCGAACCGCATCACCTAGACCTGCCCAGTTCGACCAATAAACCCACCCGTTTTCCATATCATTAACTGGGATTCCGTTCACGAGAACGGCTACGTTACGCTGGTCGAATCCTCTAATATTAATACGGGAATCTCCGTACCCTCCACCCCCTTTCGTAGCGTAAATTCCAGGAGTGAAGTTGAGAATTTCGACGAGTTCTCTATCACCGATTTTCTCTTCGATTTCTCGAGCATCTATGGTCGAAACAGCAACGGGAGTAGCTCTATCGATAGCTACAGACGCAATTACATCGGCCTCTTGTAGTCCTATAGCAGTAGGCTCGAGGATGATATCCCCCATATTCATAAGTCCCGAACCTTGAAGCGAAATATATTTCTTCACTTTTGAGTAGCCCATGGTAGTTGCCACAAGGTTTGTAGGACCTTCGGCACGAGTTCTAAACTGGAAAAACCCGTTAAAATCTGTGAAGGCTCCTTCATTGAAGTCCTCGAGATATACGGAGGCTCCAATCAAACCATTTCCAGATGATGAGTCTATTACGCGGCCGCGAATTGTGGTTTGGGCTGAAGCTTCGAGAGAGAGCGAAAACACAATCGCAGAAATAGCTAGAAGTTGAGAGAGATGCATGTTTATTTACTTAATTCGATTGCAAATTAACACGCAAAGGGGAGAATTAGCCCCAGCGATTCTCTTTGTTGAGAAATTCTGCTATTTGGATCGTGTTCGTAGCTGCGCCCTTTCGAAGATTATCGCTTACAATCCAAAGGTGTAATCCCTTCGGGTTAGCGAGGTCTCGGCGTAGTCGACCTACGAAAACATCGTCCTTTCCGTGAGCCGAAATCGGCATCGGGTATTCTAATTCTTCCGGGTTATCCTGAAGAACTACGCCTGGGAAATTTGAGAGGATATCTCGAACTTTAGATATCTCGAAATCCTTTGCAAACTCGAGGAAAACGGACTCGCCATGTCCGCCCACAACCGGGACTCTTACAGCAGTACAGCTGAGAGAAATTGAATCGTCCTGCATAATTTTCTTCGTCTCGTGATGGACCTTCATCTCTTCACGAGTATACCCGTTTTCCTGGAAGGTGTCGCAATGAGGCAAGCAATTTTTATCTATTTGATAAGGATAAACTTGCTGGGTGGGGGTACGGCCGGCGCGTTCGTCTTCCATTTGGGCTACAGCAGCCTGACCAGTACCTGTAACACTCTGATATGTGCTCACAACACCTCTAATTATCTGGAAATTATCGTGGAGGGGCTTGAGAACCATGACTAGCTGCATGGTTGTACAATTCGGATTTGCAATTATCAAATCGTCAGGGCATAACTGGTCTCCGTTCACCTCAGGAACTACTAATTTATAGTCCTTATGCATGCGCCAAGCCGAGCTGTTGTCAACTACAGTCGTTCCCGCTGCAGCAAACTTCGGAGCCCACTCCAGGCTCGTCTCTCCTCCTGCAGAAAAAAGAGCCACATCTGGAGCTGCTGCAACAGCAGCCTCTAACCCCATTACCTCAACTTCTCCACCTGCAAATGCAATCTTTTTGCCCACGGATCTCTCCGAAGCAACCGCCAGCAACTCTTCAACCGGAAAACCCCTTTCCTCTAGGGTTCTAAGCATGGTTCTCCCCACTAAACCGGTAGCTCCGATGACTGCAACGCGTAATGATTTCATTTGGCTAAGGTAATTTTTCCTACATGACTTTATAAGTGTATGGATCTGATTTGTGAACGGTTTTGTGATGATTACTCGTTGCATGAAATTTGCACCGTGATGAATTTTTTATGCCTTGTACCCTTCTTTTTAGCCCAAACCCAGGTTGTCCCCCCTCAAACCGACTCGCTTTCCTGGTCGATTTCCGAAAATTGGTCGCCCGCGACAGAATTAAATACGACCAGTTCGTGGAATTTAGACGCGCCAAGCCCTGGTACGTACCGACTTTGGGGGTGTTCGACCTCTCCTTTTCCCGAACTTACTTTAGATATGAGGTGGCGACAAGATTTATCGGGTTCGAACAATAATCAGTCCCGATTTTTCATAACCGAATCACCTCCCGATCTCACAACATATTCCGATTACGAATCATTACCGGAAGGGTCGCTCATTATTTCTGTCGGCAGAAACGGTAGCGATGACCCACTCGAAATTACTACTCCTTTCTCGTCATCTTTCCAAGAAATAAATTCCGAATATTTCGATTTCTCCTCACCATTCGACCTTGACTTATCATTACGAATCGACTCTAGCTACTCGACCTCAACACTTCGAGCTTCCATTCATGATTCAAATATATCGCTCCCTTTATCGGACAATCTCATCTTCACACCACCAGACAATTGGCAGCCTAAATGCATAGGCTTCGAAGCAAAATGTACCTCCTCGAATACAGATGCGTTCTCATGGGCTCTCCTTAATCTGCAAAACATTTGGACGCCTCTACCATCCCATAAAATAATTTCCCACGCAGCATTAGATAGTATTTCGGTAGAAATCGCTTGGAACAGGCTCCCCCCTAATGGGATATCCGGCCCCATAAATGCTGTTTCTGTGCCGCCCCCTACATCCTCTCCCCACCTTTCAATTTTCTCACATTTAGACCAAATGCAAGACGGAATTTCATCCCCTCTTCGAATTTCCGTAGGCGAGATGGATACGGTGTTGAGTATGGTTTGGACTGACAATGAAAAAGTGGCATTCCGAGAATTGACAATTACAGAATTATTTGTCGATGCAACACCTTCATTAGGACTACCGGAAGTTGAATGGATGGAGGTGTTAAATACCACGGACCGCATCATCAACATCAACGACTGGGGACTTATCGCCGAAAGCGTAAACTCCACCACAGAAATCAACAGACCACTCCTCCCTTCTGATGGTTGGAACGGTCTTATTGCGCCACACGAGCGGTTCCTAATTTGCACATCACCTTACACGGAATCAAATTCTATTTTCGACCATGGCTATTACGCACAGGCTTCAGGGTTTTCGAGCCTTAGCGATAATGGAATGACCCTCACTTTACTTCGACCCGACGGAACATTGATAGACCAAATCACCTATGAAAGATCGTGGTGGCATGACGAATCATTAGCTGCTCGATCCACAAACAAAGTTCATCCTCTAGGATGTGGATTAGCCGAAAACTGGCGACCATCCTACTCATCTATAGGCGCTACCCCTTGGGAATCCAGCGCCTTAGAGAATTCACCACAATTATCTATATCTCCATTAGTGATTTCACCACATTTCAGAAACTTACATCGTGTTGAGTTTACATTCAGTCCATCTCTAGACCCAATTTCAACTGTTCACGCGCTCGTTAGTCAAGAGAATAATGCTATTGAACTGAGATTCGAAAATCCTTATTGGGTAATGGACCGATTAACTCCTCTTACAGTAGGAAAACCTCTTCAAATCATAATAGAAGGTGGGCAATTGTGCAGCAACGGATACAATATCAATGGAGTTTTAGACGGATGGATACCTTCGCGATCTCCTAGATGGAATGATTTGGTGATCTCTGAATTTCTAACAAATCCAGCTCCCGATAGCCCTTGGGATGAGTGGGTAGAAATCGCAAACATCAGCGGCGAGACTCTTGATCTAGAGGGGCTGAGTCTTAATTCCGGCACCTTTATACCCGAAATCACTCTTCGTGCTGATAGTTTCCTAGTCCTCTCTCCCGATAATTTCATTTCTTGGAGCCCTCTTTCAGCAAATGCTGGAATTATCACTCTTACCGTCAACAGCAACAAAATTGATGTCGTTAATTACACAAAATGTTTTCACGATAATGGCGACAAGGCCGACGGAGGTTTTTCATTGGAAAGACGGAACTTAAATACTCAATCTAACGACCCCGACAACTGGGCCAGTGGTGTAGGCTCTATGGGCGGATCTCCGGGGAAAGAACGCGAAATTAGTTCCACACCTGAGTCCGAAGTGGCTATACAAGATACAACAGTGATTTGGGGAGAGTTTGAAGGGAAAATTGCCTGGAATTCTACTTTTGCAATGGACTCAAGCGTCTTGAACATGCTTAATTGGAGTCCGCAAATTGAATGGTCTTTTTTAAAAAATGACTTGCAAATCGCCATATCAAGCATTGATATAAATACACTTTTCAATCAATTTGGAGACGAAAACGATGAGCTTAAACTAGAATGCTTTTCTTGGAAAACTATATCCGATACTTCCAGTTCCTTTCTAAATCAAAATCTAAATTCCTGGAGAATTGAACGACCCACAGAGTCTTCATCTCTTAGTTTTCGCCTAAATGAATTTCTAGGCGAGCCCGCCTTAGGAGAAGGAAAGTTTATCGAGATTGGGAATATTCGAGATGAAATTAGTTCAACGGACGGCTTAATAATTTCAACGGACGCAGAACCTCAACCAAACGATTGGACCGAATTTACCGATGTAAATTGGTGGGTCCCAAAGAACGGATTTCTCGCCGTTGCTGAATGTCCAAATTGGATTTTAAATTCGAATGAAAAGTCTATCATTGTTAAGGGAGATATTCCGTCATTAACTAAAGGGCGAACTCTACAACTAACATCATATATGTTTAACGAAGTCGATTCTGTTCGAATTACCGAATACGAAAAAGGAGTATCTAAGGCTCGCCTAGACTTATATCGGTCACTATGGGTAAACACCCCGTTAATCGTTGGAGGAAGTTCCCCCGGACGAATAAATTATTCTTCTCTAATCCCATTAAATTTAGAACATTCTGCGCTAAAAGACTCTCCTTTAACTATTTCGCCAAAGACTATTAATTTAAATTCCATTTCAAATCATCGATGGGCTCAAATAGAGTGGACCCCACCTGAAGACACTGGTGTTTGGTCGATAGGAATTAAGGTGCTTACGCAAAATGGAAATTGTATAGCAACATTAACTGAAAGCGAAGAAATTGAAACTTGTGGAGTTTGGATTTTTGAAGGACTGGATAACGAAGGACGAAGCATCTATCCTGGAACATACATTGTCGTTTTAGAAGGCGAGAATATTAAATCTGAGGAGGTGATGGGTAGGAAAACGAAAGTTATTCTTCGTGGATTAATTCATGTAACAGCGATGTAGATTTAATATTAATTGTTAGAAATTGCGGCACATGTTCGAAGACCTCGCAATTAATCAGTTAGACTCGCCATCAGAAGTACTGTTATTTTTGGCGCTTTTATCAGGGGGGCTAATCGTATTGCTCCAACACAATTTCACTAGAGAATGGAATTTAGCTAAATGGACCCTAACTGATTTGCGACGAGTTCAAAAACGGAGTGCGGAAGAAGCACCCAGTTCTAGTGGGATTATTATCGCACAATTTCAAGGGGTTTTAGCAATTATAACTATTGTTTATGGTTGTAGCATCTCTTTCAATTTAGGTATTACTCACATAGAGAGTCTTTTATTAGGATTTAGTGTCGGATTGATTTCACTTGTAATTAAGTTTTTTGTGTTTTGGATTCTAGGAAGGATTAGGGCAACACAAAACATCTCGCTAATACATAATGCTCTACAGCGACACATAAGTACTTGGACTTCCATAACGGTAGGAATACTTGCTTTGATTTTTTCATTACGCCCTCATTTATTATCTATCATTGGGATAGAGGGTTTTATTATTAGTTGGGGCTTTTGGACAATCTACCGAATCTGGCAGGTCATGCAAACATCCATTAAGTCATTTTCCCGAATTTGGTGGGGAATCGTGTATCTTTGCGCCCTCGAAATTCTTCCGGTACTCATTATTTTCAAGTTCATAATGAGTGTGCTGTGAGGAGTTTACAACTAAAGAATTATGACAAAGAAGATCAAGACTATTCTTATCTCCCAGCCCAAACCGACTACGGAAAAAAGTCCGTATTTCGATTTAGCAAAGGATATGAAGGTGACTATTGATTTCCGTCCCTTTATCCACGTTGAGGCAATTGATGTAAAAGACTTTAGAACACAGCGCGTAGATCTTTCTAACTACACAGCAGTTATTTTAACTTCTCGCATGGCGGTGGACCACTATTTCAGAATGGCTGAAGAAACCCGATTCGAGGTTCCGTCTACTATGAAATATTTCTGCATCAGTGAGAGTACAGCTTATTACCTTCAGAAATACGTAGTTTACAGAAAAAGGAAGATTTTTCACGGTCAAGTGAGGCTTCCTGAGCTTATGACTATTATTAAGAAACACAAGAAAGAGAAGTTTCTCCTCCCTTGCTCTGATCTTCTTAAGGCGTCTATTCCTGCTGCTCTAGACAACCTCGGAGTAGAATATTCAAGAGCTTGTATGTATAAAACTGTTTGCTCAGACTTGAGCGACCTAACAGATGTGAAATACGATTTACTTGTATTCTTTAGCCCTAGCGGGATTGAATCTCTATTAAAGAATTTTCCTGATTTCGAACAAGGGGAAACTAGAATTGCAGCTTTCGGACCTACTACATCAAAAGCTGCAGAGAAAGCGGGCCTTAGAATCGACGTTAATGCACCTACTGCGAAAGCACCTTCGATGACAATGGCGATAGAACATTACATGAAAGGCAAGTCCTAGAGTTATCTTGTGGCCAAATGAGGCGACAAAGAAATACATTTGGTAAAGGTGAACGTCTGAAAAGCGTTATTGTATTTGATCGAGCTTTTTCTGAGGGCTCCAAACTCAAAGCATTTCCACTTCTTGTTCGGTATACTAATAGCTCATTTGACGAGAAAGTGCCTTATCAAGTTGCTACAACCGTGAGTAAGCGAAGATTTAAACGAGCTGTTGATCGAAATCGTATAAAACGTTTACTTCGAGAGGCTTGGAGGTTGGAAAAACATAGACTTTTAATAGATTGGACTCCTGGAGACCCACAAAGAGCAATTGTTTTTATATATGTTGGTAGTACTATTCCGACATTCGAACAATGTCAAAGCAACATTAGGAAGATTGTAAGCGTATTAATTGATGCCCCAATTACAAAGCCCACAAAATGAAAAAGAATTTTAGAACCCCTATTTTACTAGCATTGATAGTAATAGGTGGGGGGATGGTTTCTCTAAGAATTCCCGTTAAAGAGGATTATTTCGAGATGTCAAAACAATTGGAGATTTTAAACTCTGCATTTCGAGAGTTAAACATTTTCTACGTGGACCCATTGTCTCCTGGGGATCTTATGAAGACAGGGATAGAGGCGATTCTTGAATCGTTAGATCCCTACACAAGGTATTATCCAGAATCTAAGATGGAGGATGTGCGCTTCATGTCCACGGGAGAGTATGGTGGTGTGGGGCTATCACTAGGCGAGCGTTGGGATGGTACGTTTTTTATAACTGACATTCAGGAAGGCTCCCCTGCTGAGATCAGTGGGCTTCGGTTAGGAGATAATTTGGTAGAGATTAATGGCCAAACCGTTTCGAATCTCAATATGAAGAAAATCGGTGAACTCATTAAAGGTACTAGCGGAACTGACATCGAGCTTGGGGTTAGTCATGCAAATACTAGTGAAATAGTCACTTTTTCGATAACTCGTCAAAAGATCAAGCGACCTGACGTTCCTTATTATGGAATGATCAGCGATTCAACTGGCTACCTTATTTTAAGTAAATTCACTCGTACAGCATCTGTGGAGGTTCGAAAGGCGTTAATTCAGTTGACCGATTCAATGGGAGCTAAACAAATTGTGTTTGATTTACGTGGAAATGGTGGAGGTTTATTGAGAGAGGCCGTGAATATTGTCAACCTATTCGTTCCTAAAGGGCAAGAAGTAGTTTCTATGAGGGGAAAAACTGCTGATTGGAATAAAAACTACGGTACTACAAGAAAGGCACTATTGCCGGACATTCCTCTTGTAATATTAATGGACGATCGTAGCGCGTCAGCTTCTGAAATTGTTGCTGGCACTTTGCAAGATCTAGACAGAGCAGTAATAATAGGACAAGAAAGTTTCGGTAAAGGACTTGTGCAACAAACGAAAAAACTTGCTTACGGAAGTAGAATAAAAATTACAGTTGCTAAGTACTATACAGCAAGTGGAAGATGTGTTCAAAGGCTGCATTATGATGATAAAAATTCTGATGGTAACGCGACGATTCAAGCTGATTCGACACTTAAAACGTTTTACACTAATAATGGACGTCCTGTAATTGAAGGGCGGGGGGTGATTCCAGATATTGAAATTCTTCCTGAAGACTTTGGGTTTGTTGTGGGAGGCATTATGAATAGCGAGCTTATTTTTGATTTCGTAGTACATACTATTAATAATGCAGAATTAAATAATGAGTTAGCTGAAGAGATTGATGCGAAGGGGTTTGGTATAAGTGATAAGCAATGGAATGAGTTTGTGGAATTTGCGCTGCAAGAATTAGATTCTGAATTACTTTTAAATTCTAAAAGAAAATTTCCTTACGAATCGAATACAACTACCCTTGTAAGCACGTTAGAAAAGACTATGGCGGATGACGGGTTTCTTGCGGAAAATACCGATCTAGTTTCTAAACTCAAGTCTTTAGTTAAGCCAAATCTAGAAGAAGATTTATCTCGAAACGAAGAGACATTACGTGATCTTATTTCCGAGGAAATGATCTTTCACTATAAAAACACCTCGGGTGTATTTATATATAGTTTACCCAAAGATGCCGTTGCATTATCCGCTGTCTCGACATTAGAAGGCAAGGAGTACCTTAAAGTATTGGGCTTTTAATGAATCTCCGAGCAGATAATTTTCTTGAGAAATTATTAGTCTCCGGATTGTTTATTACGGCAATTTCATTGCCGTGGTCTCCTTTCGGTACGAGTCTAGGAATAGGCGTTCTAGCTTTTTCATGGCTTCTAGCTTTCTTTCGTGGTGTACTCATTAGTCCGAAAAATAGATATTTATTATGGGCCATGATAAGTGTTTTTGTTTGGCACTTATTCGGATTACTCTGGACAGAGAATCTAGTTGAAGGGTTAGCAACCCTACAAATTAAACTTCCGATTCTTATAGTCCCATTAAGTCTAATGACTGTTCATTGGAAAAAGGAGGTTTGGATGTCGAAAGTCCTCACGAGCTTTGTGGTTTCAACTGCGATAGCAGCTTTGAGCGGTATTGCTCTAGGTTGGTGGCATGTTCAGTCTGGTGAAACTTTACATCCTAGCGAGTGGTCACCCTTTATTTCGCACATACGAATGGGGATTCTACTTGCTCTTTGTCAGGGTGGGCTAGTGATTTACGCACTTCAAGATAGGAAATTAATTGTGCCCGCTATTTTGTACGGTTTGGTCGCCACTGCATTTATCTGGCAAACACAAACTGTGACAGGAGCAGGAATGCTATGTCTAGCAACACTTTTCGGGTTAACTCACAAAATCATAAAAGGCTCTATTTCAAATGTCATAATCTTAATAAGTGGCGCCCTAGCTGCGATAGCGATAATCTTCTTCTTAACGATTTTCCCTAGTGCCCCTCCTTCCCATTTACCGTCTCACACTAAATGGGGCGCTCCTTATACCCATATGCAGGACAAGGTTCTTGAGGAAAATGGAAATAAGGTTTGGTATTATCTCGCTTGGGCGGAAGCAAAACAAGAATGGAATACAAGAAGCAATTACGATTTCGATGGTAAGGACGAGAGGAGTCAAGACATAAAGATCACTATAACGAGATATTTAACCTCTCTGGACTTGCCTAAGGATGGTTATACGATAAGGAATCTGTCTGAAGAGGATATTCGTTGTATTGAACTTGGTCACACTTCAATAAATGAGACTGAAGAGTCAGGTATGGCACTGAGAGTTGACGCTTTAAGATACGAATTAGGTAATTGGCTAGACGGAGGTAACCCTAGCGGGAACTCCGTAACACAGAGGGTGATTTATTTTCAAACAGGAATACATATTATTTTTCACAAAGACCTACAAACAACACTTTTAGGTGTCGGGACTGGCGATTTACCGGATGCTTTCGTAATCGCGTATAAAGAACTCGAAACTAAGTTAAAACCGCAGTTCAGACACAGAACGCATAATCAATACCTCGCTTGGTGGATAGCCGGTGGATTGTTAGCACTGATTTTATGGGTTTTAGTTCTTGTGTTTTCTTGGAAAAGAGATCTGAATTGGCTAGCTATTGGTCGATTGTCTTGGTGGATTGTCGTGCTTTCCTGTTTAGCTGAAGACACTCTAGAAACACAAGCGGGAGTAACCTTTGCCGTCTTCTCTATAGTGTTGTTTTCAATTTCAAACGCTAAATCAAGAAAGTAGATCCCAGTCTTTTTTGTCAGGAAATCTGAGTGCAGCTGGAAGGTGTAGTTTATGCAATAATTTAAGACTCCTTAAAGCCAGGGGTGTATTATTAGATGGAGTGATTTTAAGAATCTTAACCGATTTTGACGCAGCTCCGGTTTTTTTGCTCAACAAAGCATTATCAAAAATCTCATCTAATATCACTACAGCATCATACGAATCAATTTCGATTATTCCTTCATGTTTACTATGAATGGATACCTTCGATGTTTTATCAAACCACTTTATAGCATTTGCAACAATCACAGCCTCGGCTGGACATGTTGAGGCAATGATCTTAATCTTGTGATACTTGGATTGATTCATCGCTAGAAGTCTTCGATATTTCCAAAAAGTAGCGCTAGCATTATATCGTGCTATAGAAATGCCGAGTCTTCCATCTAAGAAGCCGTGCTGGAAAATGGTTTGGCGTATAAATCTAAAAGAACAACGCAGAATCGACTCTAGATAAGAGCTTTTCCTCCCTTCTTCATGCATAAACCTTGCACCCATTTCACTATATGTGAATAGTTTTCTCAATAATTCAGATTGCTCCGGAATGCTGTAGTGAAGTAGGTCACCTGACAACTTAGATGTTGAAAACCCAGCTTTTATTTCTACAAATTCATGCACGTTTCTACCAGACCATCGTCCAAATTCACGTTGATAGAATCTCATTTTCGAATCAGGATACCATCCTCCATGCCTTACCCAGGTCCCGCAATAATCTGTTATTCGGTTGAAGTAATAACCTACAATTTGGCCCTTTTCGGGTGGGTATTTATCAGACTTTTTATGATTTTCTCTCCATTTTAATAATGAGTTTCTTAACTCATCGCTCAATACCTCATCCGCATCAAGGCTCAATATCCATTGATATTTTGCGCTATCACAAGCAAAATTCTTTTGGGTTCTATAGCCTTCGAATGTATGTAAAATCACTTTAGCACCCATCTGTTTACAAATCTCAACAGTTCGATCAGAAGAATGAGAATCTACCACAATAATTTCATCGACAACACCTTCTAAGGCGCGAAGACATCTAGCAATTATTCGCTCTTCATTTAATGTGATTATTACCGCTGATATCATGAAGCTAAGTTAGTAGTAACTGTGTGTAATGTGTGGAAAAAGTAGGTTGCTGTAAGTCCTTAGGCAAGTTAGCTTTGTCAAATATGAATGTCTTACTTCTCGGATCAGGTGGCAGAGAGCATGCAATAGCGTGGAAACTCTCTCAAAGTTCTTTATTATCAAAGCTTTACGTTGCTCCAGGCAATGCTGGAACAGATCAGATAGCTACAAATGTGGCATTAGATCCTATGGATTTTAATGCCGTCGACAGATATATCCGCCGAAATGACATCAATATGCTGATAGTCGGCCCCGAAGCTCCTCTGGTTGCGGGCATCGTTGACCATTTCCAAGCGTCAGATAAACACAAAGATCTTGTCGTGGTAGGTCCTCCGAAAGCTGGAGCAATGCTTGAAGGGTCTAAGGATTTTGCAAAAGCGTTTATGGTAAGGCATAATATCCCTACAGCTGACTATTCAACTTTTTCAAAAGGCGAATTAAAAGAGGCCAAGAAATATCTTGACAAAAGAACCCCACCTTACGTATTGAAGGTTGACGGACTTGCCGCCGGTAAAGGCGTAATAATAACGGAAGACCGAGAAGAAGCTGAAGCTACGCTTGAGGATATTTTGGAAAATGCCGCTTTCGGGGAAGCTGGATCTAGGGTTGTAATAGAGCAATTCATGGACGGAATCGAGGTTAGTTCGTTTGTAGTAACTGACGGTTCTGCATACAGAATTCTACCTTCTGCTAAGGATTATAAGCGAGTAGGCGAAGGTGATACAGGACCTAACACTGGAGGAATGGGAGCGATTAGCCCTGTCCCTTTTGTTGATGCTGAATTCCATGAAAAGACTTTAAACCAAATCATTATTCCGACCATAAAAGGTTTGCAAAAAGATGACATTCCGTTTAATGGATTCATTTTTATAGGGTTAATGAAGGTGGGGAGCGATCCATACGTGGTAGAGTATAACTGTCGTCTTGGCGACCCTGAATCAGAAGTGATTCTCCCTCTCTTAAAGAGCGACCTCCTTCACTTGTTTGACAGCCTCGGCTCAGGTCTTCTTAGTGAATATGACTTACAGATTGAGAATAAAACTGCAGCTACAGTTATCCTAACCTCTGGTGGCTATCCAGGTGAGTATAAAAAAGGCCAGCAGATAAAAGGTCTTGATAATCCCCTAAACGACAAAAACGGCTTGATTTTTCACGCTGGGACAACACTCTCTAGAGGTAAAGTTGTTTCAAATGGCGGAAGGGTAATCGCTTGCACAGGTCTTGGGAAAGGGTTAGAGCAAGCAATAGAGCGTAGCTATAAAATAGCTGAGTCAATTGACTTCAAGGAAAAGCAGTACAGAAAAGATATAGGGCAGGATGTACTGGTAAAGGTTAGCTAAAACTTTCAGCTAGGGTGTTACGCCGTCCTCTTTAGCTTTTGCTACATATGAGTTGAGAACTTTCAACCAAACAACTAAAGAGACTAGACCTAGGATAATAACTCCCGCATTAAATGGGTCAGACATTGGAACTAGTACGTTTTCAAATGTCCACTCTGTGAACTTGCCTATTGGGGTAATTACTTCCTGTATATTCATATCGATATTATTCGATGGCAAATTTAAGTCGCATTGTGCTAGAATTGGAGCTTTACGTAACCTTTTAGGATAAAAAATCGTAAAAACACTCACACCTATCTCTATTGTTATGCGGTTATTTACGCTTTACACCATCTTAAGTTTGCTCTTTTGCCTACCGGCACTGGGCCAAACAGCCAATTACTTTGATCCTCCAACTCAAGTAATTTCAGCTGTACAATCAGCTGAATTACAAGTTGCATTAGAGGCATTCAACCTACGTACAGAAGAAATCCCAACTGTTTTCCAAGCTGCTAACCTCGCTTCACGCTTAACACTCATTAGTTCAATTTCGTCTGGAAATTGGAACTCCCCTACTTCATGGAACTGCGCTTGCGTTCCAACATCTATTGACGATGTAACAATTGAGACTGGACATATTATTACCGTTACCGGAAATACTGCAACTAATAACATCTCAATCATAGAGGGAGGGGTGTTAAGTCTTGACGGAATTTACGGAACAATTTTCAGCATTAATGGTGATGTGTCTTCAGCGGGTATGATTAAGTCTGGAGAGATGCGAGTTTCATTTACTGGAGATTTCCCTCAAACAGTAACAGGTTCTATAGAATGTTACGATCTTTGGATTGCTCGAGGAAACACAGTAAACTTTAACGGTTCTGTTAGAGTGCGCCACCACCTAGAATTATCTAATGGTGTCTTAGATGTCACACTCGGAGAGCTTCGATTAGGTGCAAGTGATTTCGGGCCCGCATCAATTATTGTTGGTGTTGATGCAGAATATATTGGTAATGCTATTCGTGAAGTTGAAATTTCTTGCGATGAGCAATCAATTAAAAGAATCGGCTTTGGTATGTCTGGAGTAACAGTTGCGGAATTAATCGGTGACATTCCAACATCTGGTTTCGCCGGATCTGATAATCCTAGCGCCTCTATTCCTAACATAGTCTCATGGAACGAAGCAACATTCCAAATGAATCATATTCAGTCTATTGATGACGTTTTAGAACCGGGCATTGGATATGCTATTGCTCTTCCTGCGGGAAATTATTTAATCGACTTTAAGGGCACTCTTCAACCTATGTATGCTGAATTGCCCGTCTTTAGATCAAATACTATTGCATTTAATCTCGTATCAAATCCCACACAAGCGTATCTCGACCTAGGGTTATTATTCAATAACATGATAGGATTAGAAAAGAGTATCAATATTTGGGATAATTCTACTAGTAATTACGATTCGTATGCCTCTGAGTTTGGTTTAAATGGTCAAACTCAATTCCTAGCACCAGGTGCATCTTTCTGGATTAGAGCTTTTGACGCTCCTACTGCTCAGATAAACGAAGAAATGTATTCGAGTAGTGGGGCTGCGGAGAGTAACTCTCAAAATTCAAATTCTCAAGTGTCATATATGCGTTGGAGTCTTGAAAGTGATGGGTCTTATGATGAAATAATTATTGCGGTAGATGACTCATCTTCTACATTATTTGATAATCTCCTCGACGCGAACAACTGGAAGGGTAATCAAAAATGTGATTTAATGTCTGCCCCTGAAAATCACAATGCTGCAAGTCCTTTTTATAGCATTCAATTCTTACCTGCTTTTGCTGGTGAGAAAAATGCCACTGTAGGTTTAGGTATTTCTACTCAAGTTGAAGCCCAAACCACTAAAAACTTTACTCTTCGCCTTGTGGAGTACAACATGGATAATTATTGCGCTTGGATTACTACAGCGGATGAAAGTGGAGGATTTCCTTTAGTAGAAGGGCTAACATTAGGGCTTTCTATTGAAGGAGGAGAAACTAGTATGGGGTCGATTACAAATGATATCAGGTGGGATATTCACATATCCCCACCTTCTGAAATTGAGAGTGTGAGCCCTGGATGTAATGGCGAAGGGGATGCCTCAATCACTATCCTAGGAAGTGGTTCAGGACCTTGGGACTACGCACTTAATGACGCAGATGGTAATCTCATTAACACTCTTACCGGAGTTGACGGTCCAGGAGTTTTTACTGCGCTTAACTCAGGAGATTACAATGCTATTTTAAGTAATCAAGGTGAATACGGCTGTGGTGTGAATGCTCATGCTGCAAGTGTAATCGCTACAGAAAGCATGATTCTCGATATTGAATCTACTATTTATTGCGAGGATGCTCTTGACGCCGAGGCAACTGTAAAAGTTCTAGGAGGTGACTCTCCATATATGTACCAGTGGAGTAATGGCGAAACGACTTATATAGCTAGCAGCTTACAAGATGGACATTACAACGTGATTGTTTCCGACGCGTTCGGATGTCGAGATTCCATAGGAATCGATATCGTTTCTGCGCCGAACATCGATCTTACCGTTGTATCTCCGGGTTGTGAAGGAGATGGAGTAACGTCAATTGCAGTTAACGGATCGGGAGATGAACCCTGGACGTTTACGTACTATACTGAAAACGGTGACGAGATTGCTTACTTCCAAGATGGGACAGGTGGTGCCGTACTGACAGACCTGCCTTCGGGAACGTACACCGTAGTAGCTACTGACGGAGGCCATTGGGGATGTCCTCCACGCGAGGAATCTGCCGAAGTTATCGCTCCTGTACAGCTTGATTTAGGGCTTAACGTAAGTCATATCGGGTGTGACGGAATAGATGACGGATCTATCGAATTTAATGTTACTGGAGGAACTGAGCCTTATGTATATGTTTGGTCTACAGGAGAAGTAAGTGAATCAATAACGGACTTAGTTTCAGGAGAATACACTGCTATAGCGATTGATGCTTTCGGATGTGCGGATACGACTACGGTCGAAGTAATTGCAGCGCCACAAGTGGTTGCTGATTTCCAATCTCCTATTTTGCCGTTAACCTCGGGCGACGGATCAGGATATACTTTAGGGTTTACGAATCTTTCTGAAGGAGCGACAGGATATAGTTGGTTTTTCGGAGATGAAAGTGACCCCAGTTTCGATATTCATGCCGTTCATACATACTTGAGTCCTGGAACTTATGATGTGTTCTTGAACGCTTGGAATAACTTCTGCTCTCACACTATTAGACAGATTATTACAATTGAGGCTGAAGAAGTTGTAAGTGATGGCGGGGATACTGGAGGGCCTCCTACAGAAGTGTTTGGGAGGGATTTCGAATTGACTCGGATTCCATTTGATGGTATAGCGAATCCAATTGCGACACGTTCAGGATGGAAGTTGGATCTTGGGGTGGGATATGAACATTGCGAAGCTCGTGCTTATGATTTAAGTGGAAGATCTGTGACTCAGGTTTTTACACCTGAAATAGATGGGGTTGTATGGATGGAAGCTGATGTTTGGCCTACAATTGTGTTAATCCGATTGACTGACCCAATGAACGGAGTAGTGAAGACTTGGAAAATGGTAAAATAAGGAGGCGAAAACGTCGAAAATTCGGGTAAATTACCGAACTTTGCGCCTATGAAAATAGGTGTAGTCACATTCCCTGGATCGAATTGTAATATGGACATTGTCCATGCTTTAAATAATAACCTTGGATACGAGGTTGTAGAATTATGGCACAAAGATTCTGATTTGCAAAACGTTGAAGCAGTAGTACTTCCTGGCGGATTTAGCTACGGCGATTATTTACGTAGTGGTGCAATAGCGCGTTTTTCTCCAATTATGGAGTCAGTTGTGAAATTTGCGGGCGATGGCGGTAAGGTGCTCGGGATTTGTAACGGTTTTCAGATATTATGTGAGGCCGGACTTCTTCCTGGAACGTTAATGCATAACGAGAGTCGTAAATTTATTTGTACCAACGTATATCTTAAGCCCGTTTCCCGCACAGCCTCGATTTCGGCTGGGCTTGACACGAATGTACCGCTAATGATACCTATCGCCCATGGTGAAGGGAATTACTACCTGCCAGAGGCAGAGTTAGAGGAACTCGAAGAAAACGACCAAGTAATCTTTCGTTATTGCGACGAGAACGGAAAAGTAAACAACTCTTCTAATCCTAACGGATCTGCAAACAATATTGCTGGAATTTGTAACGTTGAAAGGAACGTGTTCGGAATGATGCCACATCCTGAAAGAGCTTGCTCAGCTGACCTCGGTAATACTGACGGGATGGCAATTTTACGTGGAGTTGTTGAACTTATTGAGGCTTAATAAAGCACATTAATGAATCCCTTTCCTGCCGGCCCCTTCTTAGAGAAGATCGAAGTTCCCGCTGACTTACGCGAGAAATTTAAACCGGAGGATTTAGAGCAAGTTTGTAAAGAACTAAGGCAGTTTATTGTTGATGTCGTGTCTAAAAAAGGCGGACATTTCGGAGCAAGTTTAGGAGTTGTCGAATTGACCGTCGCTCTTCACTACGCTTTTAACACACCTGAAGACCAAATCGTTTGGGACGTCGGTCACCAAGCATACGGTCACAAGATTTTAACTGGAAGACGCGACACATTCCACACAAATAGGGTTTATAAAGGCATTAGTGGGTTCCCGAAACGATCTGAAAGTGAATACGACACATTCGGAGTAGGGCACAGTAGCACTAGTATATCAGCGGCGCTCGGAATGGCTGTGGGCTCTAAATTGAATGCCGATTTTGATAGGCATCACATAGCGGTGATTGGAGATGGGGCGATGACGGCTGGTTTGGCCTTTGAAGGCCTGAATCACGGGGGAATTGCCGATAGCAATATGCTCGTTATCCTCAATGATAACTGCATGTCCATCGACCCTAATGTGGGAGCGCTGAAGGAGTATCTCACGGATATCACCACTTCTCACACCTACAATAAAGTGAAGGATGAGGTATGGAATCTATTAGGCCAAATCTCAAAATTCGGACCTAACGCTCAAGCTATCGCTAAGAAGGTTGAGAACGCTATCAAATCCGCTGTTCTCAAGCAAAGCAATCTCTTTGAATCGCTTAATTTTCGATATTTCGGGCCAGTAGATGGTCATGATGTTGAGCACTTATCGAAGGTGCTAGCCGACTTAAAGGACATCCCGGGTCCTAAGCTCTTACACTGTGTAACGAGAAAAGGTGCGGGTTACGAACCTGCCGAAGCCGGAAGTCCCACGGAATGGCACGCACCTGGACTTTTCAATAAAGAAACAGGCGAAATTATTAAGCCTAAGAGTGCTGAGAACGAAGGGCCTAAACCTCCGAAGTTCCAAGACGTTTTCGGCAGAACTATTATCGACCTAGCAAAGACGAATCGTAAAATAGTCGGCGTAACTCCAGCTATGCCTACGGGGTGCTCGCTTAAGATGATGATGGAAGAAATGCCCGAAAGAGCTTTCGATGTAGGAATCGCAGAACAGCACGCCGTGACTTTCAGTGCCGGTTTGGCAACTCGCGGACATATCCCATTTTGCAACATCTACTCGAGCTTTATGCAAAGAGCCTACGACCAAGTCATTCATGATGTAGCACTCCAGAATTTACACGTAGTTTTCTGCCTCGATAGAGGTGGGTTAGTAGGTGCCGATGGGCCTACTCACCATGGCGTATTTGATTTGGCCTTTATGAGAAATATACCAAATATGGTGGTGGCGGCTCCTATGGATGAGCCGGATTTGAGGAATATGATGTACACCGCCAGTGAAAAACATGTAGGGCCATTTACTATCCGATACCCCCGTGGAACAGGGAATACTATCAACTGGCGAAACGAATTTGAGGAAGTACCTGTGGGAAAAGGGCGCAAGCTGAGAAGCGGTGACGATATAGCGATTTTAAGTATAGGGGCTATAGGTGTTCAGGCTCAGAATGCTATCGATATATTAGAAAAGAAGAAGGTTTCTGTTGCTCATTACGATATGAGATATGTGAAACCACTTGACGATGTGTTACTTCACGAAGTGTTCGGACGCTTTAAATCTGTTTTTACTCTAGAGGACGGTACAATTCAAGGAGGATTCGGATCAGCTGTGATTGAATGGATGGCTGATCAAGGGTACAGGTCCACAAGAGTTACTCGATTAGGGATTCCCGATAGGTGGATTGAGCACGGTACTCAAGCGGAATTGTACGCGGAGTGTGGATACGATGTCGATTCAATCGTAAGCCTAGTAGAGGAAGAAGTAGAGCGGATTAACGCTGAAGAAAATACTTTAGGTAAAGGGGCTCAATCGGCGTAAGTTTCCTGTAGATTAGTACCTAATGGAAGCTGAGAAAAACGAAACAGACGGGGGCATAAGAAATCGCGTGGAAGAAAGCGGTTTGGTCCAAATCGATCTAGACATGATTCGAACTATTCCTTGTGTCGAGCTAAACTTTACGAAGTGGCTTTGGGAGGGAGTTGTCGTGAAAGAAAAGGAGTTTCGAGCGCATATTGCCGAAATTGATGTGTCGGAATTTGAGGGGGTCGGAGTAGGTCTTTCGTGTACCGAAGACGCAATAGTGCCTGACTGGGTATGGATGCTATTGTCTTCGAAGTTATCGTGCGCAGAGTTTGTGGTTGTCGGAGGCATAGCATCGGCCGAAATTGAGGCTTTGAGAAGAGCAATTGAAGGGCTACAAGTTGATGAGTATCGAGATAAAAGAATCGTGGTTCGAGGGTGTGCAAATAGTGGTGGTGTCGAGGCTTTAGTCCAAATCCAGCAAAAATTGCAGCCCATAGTAAAGAGTTTAATGTTTGGGGAGGCGTGTAGTACCGTGCCCGTTTATAAAAAGTCTCAGCTTAAAAAGTAACTTCAGATGTTGACCTCTCCTTCAGATAAAAAACTGTTTTTAATCGATGCCTACGCTTTAATTTTTAGGGCTTACTACGCATTCATTAAAAACCCCAGAATTAATTCTAAGGGAATAAATACATCTGCTGTATTCGGCTTCACGAATTCTATTTTAGAGGTAATTAGAATAGAAAAGCCTACTCACTTCGCAGTAGTTTTCGATCCTCCAGGAGGGTCATTTCGTACAGAAATTTACCCGGAATACAAGGCAAATAGAGACGCTACTCCAGAGGATATAAAACTTAGTGTACCACTGATAAAGAAGGTCCTCGACGGATTACAAATCCCATACAGAATGGAGATGGGTTACGAAGCCGATGATTTAATCGGGTACTTGGCTAAGAAAGCTGAAGCCGAAGGGTACGACGTTTACATGATGACGCCCGATAAAGATTTCGGACAACTTGTTACTGATAGGGTCAAGATGTACAGACCTGGGCGTGGTCGAAATCCAGCTGAAATATGGGGGCCGGAAGAGGTTTGTGCTAGGTTTGGACTAAATAGAACAGACCAAGTAATTGATTATCTAGGTTTGATGGGAGATGCTTCTGATAATATTCCAGGAGTGCCCGGGGTTGGGGCGAAGACAGCGTCAAAGCTCCTTTGTGAATTTGATAGCATAGATGGGCTGTATGAGAATACGGAAAAACTTAAGGGCAAGTTGAGAGAGAAAGTTGAGGCAAACCACGATTTGGCTATGCTATCACAAAAACTTGCTACAATAGAGTTAGATATTCCAGCTGAAGTAAATATCGAGGGTATGGTCCGAAAGGAAATGGATGCTGATTTACTCAAGACCATACTTGAGGAGTTAGAGTTTAGAACTTTGATTCGAAATCTAATTCCCTCAACTACGTCTCAGACAATTTCGAAGAAAATTGAGGTAGGTAAACCTTTAGTAAAAGGCATTGAGAAAACTTCAGAACCTGAAGGACAACTCAGCATGTTCGGAGACACTACTAAGCAAACAAGTTTAGATAATAAAGTGTCCAATAGTGACGAAATAATAGCTAGAGAAGCAGTTGAAGTAACGGAAATAAAATCCGCAGAGTACGTAATTGCGAAGCCTCCTGGAGATTATAAGAAGGTAGAAACGAAGGAAGAAAGAGCAGAGCTTATTTCGAAATTATCCAAGTCTGAAGGGTGGGGATTTCACGTAATAACTTCCGGGTTCAATCCCATGTTAGACAAGCTTCTAGGTGTTTCATTCGCACTAGTTGCTGGAGAAGCTTGGTATGTTGATTTAAGTGACGATGAAGGGGATATATTATTAGAATTCAAGCCCGTACTCGAGAAAGTTGAGAAAATTGTTTACGCCACGAACTATAAGTTTTCTCTTAAAGTACTTGCTATGCATGGGGTAGATCTTTCCCATAATGTCTTTGACAACATGGTAGCGCACTATCTTCTAGATCCGGACACCAGCCACAAGCTTGAAGATCTTGCAGAGGTGTATTTAAACTACAAAGCGATCTCTCTTTTGGAGCTGTTGGGGAAGGGTAAGAATCGAAAATCTTTCGTTGATATTGAAATTGACATCATCGTCGATTATGCTTGTGAATCCGCAGATTTGGTACTTCAATTAGCTAAGGTTTTTCGTTCAGAAATTGACCAGGTCCAGATGACCTCATTATTGAATGACATGGAGATGCCTCTGATTTCTATCCTTGCGGGGATGGAACTTACGGGGGTGAAGATCGATGTGGACATGTTGGATAAGTATAATGTGGATTTGAGCTTACAGCTTAACACTCTTCAAGACCAAATCCTAAAAGAAGCCGGTGTTGACTTCAACATAGATTCACCCAAGCAACTTGGAGAAGTCCTCTTTGAAACGCTTGTGATAACTGAAAAAGCGAAGAAAACTAAGACGGGACAATACCAAACTGGTGAGGATGTACTTCGAAAACTAGCTGATAATCATCCTATTGTGCCTCATATTATTGAATATCGGAAGCTAAAGAAGCTCAAAAGCACTTATGTCGAACCTCTTCCGAAGCTAGTCCACCCTAAAACTGGGCGAATCCACACTTCATATATGCAAACCGTTGCATCAACGGGCAGACTTAGTTCTAAAGATCCTAACCTTCAGAATATACCGATTCGTACTGAAGCAGGAAGACAGATACGAAAAGCGTTTATCCCAAGAGACTCCGACCATGTTCTACTCGGTGCAGACTATAGCCAAGTTGAGCTAAGAGTGGCGGCCGCTATGAGTAACGATCCTGGTCTTTGCGAGGCCTTTCAAAAAGGACAAGACATTCACTCCGCTACTGCTTCGAAAGTCTTTGGAGTAAAACTCGAAGAAGTAACTCGAGAGCAGAGAACTCAAGCGAAAGCCGTCAATTTCGGAATCTTATATGGTCAAGGCGCCTTCGGTTTAGCAGACGAACTAGGCATTAAACGAGCCGAGGCGAAAGCGATTATCATAGCCTACCACGAGCAGTTTTCTACACTAGAAGCCTTTACGAAATCATGCGTAGATCTAGCTAGAGAAAAGGGATACGCAGAAACCATTCTGGGGCGCAGACGAAAACTACCCGGCATTAACTCAAATAACGGAATGGTAAAGGCGTTTGCAGAAAGAAATGCTGTAAACGCACCAATTCAAGGTTCAGCCGCCGATATTATAAAAATCGCAATGGTAAATCTAGCCCGAGAACTTAAAAAAGGAGGTTGGAAGTCTAAACTTATAATGCAGGTTCATGATGAACTCGTTCTAGACGTTCCGAAAAGTGAATTAGAAGGTATAATGCCTGTGGTAAAGCGATGCATGGAAGATGCTGTAGAATTAAATATTCCTTTATTAGTTGATATGAAATTTGGAAATGATTGGTTAGAGGCTCATTAAGATTACATAAATAATTTTTTAGCGCTTAACACTCCTTAGTGTAGAACTTTTAGTGATAGTTTGCGTACACACAGAAAGAATTACCAACTTTCTACCATCTAAAATCATACAAAACAATTCAATGAGCATTCAATTTATATTACGTAGGGGTCTCACATTCACATTGGCAGTTTCTGCTTTTGCATTGGGTTGCGGAGAATCTACTTCAACAAATTCTGGCGACGGCGAAAAAACTACCGTGACGGAAGGGGCGTCTATAGCTCAAAGAACCAAAACTTTAAAGAAGATATTCCGTGCAGCTCCATCTCCAATGGAAACTGCTAGAATTATTCAAAAAGAGGGGGCGGAGTTTAACGCAGATAATCTTTGCAGTTTAGATTTAGCTGACCAAGATGGTTTGAGTTCAGATAAAGCAATACACTTAGGATTGTACGGTGCTGATTTGAGTTATTCTTCTATCTTCCGTAAGAATTCAGAAGCATTGCAATATCTAGATGCTGTAAAAAGAATCAGTAACGATCTTGGTGTCGGAGCTGTTCTCAGCGATGATGTAATCCGTCGAGCCGAGGAAAATAGAGCAAATCGCGATTCAATAATAACTCTTGTTTCTAAAGCTTTCTTTGATTTGAACGAACAATTAAAAAATGTAGGCCATGAAGATTTATCTGGTTTAGTCGTAGCTGCAGGATGGATTGAAGGTCTATATCTTGCCACCAGAGAGTTAGATGGTGCCACTGATGCATTAAAGCAGAGAATAGCCGAACAAAAACTTATACTTGACGACGTGTTATCACTAATTCAAAGCTACTCAGAATCTCCAGCAATAGAAGGTATGATAACTCAACTACAACCTGTAGTTACTGCTTTTGAAGGAGTAACTTATGGTGAATCGAGCGAAGTTACTGCTACGAAAGAAAAGGGTGTAATCATTATCGGCGGAGGGGACGAACTTCATGCAGATGATGAAACCATTTCTGCTATTTCAGAAGCAATAGCCCTCTTACGTAACAATCTCGCGAAAGCGTCGTAAAAAGAAAGAAGAGATGAAATACACTATCCTACTCCTAGCGTCATTCGCATTTTTTGCAGCAGAAGCTTCTAGCCAATGTCGTGCATTTACGAAACGCAATTGTCTGCCAATCATGGAAGACTATAATCAAAATGATAATTACAACGCAGCCGTTCTAATTCCAGGCGACGAAGCTGAATTAGATATAGCTTTCTACGGTGGCATTAATTACCGAGTTGTTGTTTGTTCTCACCCCGTTCTCGGAGCTGTTGAGTTTGGTTTATACGATTCCGACGGAAATGCTTTGTGGTCAAATACTGGCGGTTCAGACCACGTAGATCTAGAAATTGCATCGACGCAACAACTTTCAATTCGTGTTAAAGTCCCTAGTAGCGATGCTGCCCTTATTCATGAGGGGTGTGTATCGATAATGCTTGGTTCAAAGGAATAATCCCTCCTAACATATTAAGACTTCTCAGAAAATTCGCCATCGAGCGGATTTTCTATTTTAGGCGATACTTTATTTAATAATCCAGGAAAGGGATCTGCTTCTTCCCTGGGTAATTATCACTACGAAATAAGTACCCGGGCTCTTATTAATCGAGGATAGAGATATATTGTGATTCCCTGCCGAAAGCTCGCCATTGAATACTGTTTCTATTACACGTCCCATAGCGTCATAAATGATAATGCTAGCTTCGTGGTTAGAGACTATAGAACAAGACAGTATCGATTCTCCCTCTGAAGGGTTAGGATATAGTTCCCAGTCTGGACCTATGCTCCATTCTTGAATAGCAAGCATAGACGAATCGTAAGCCGTGATATTAATGTTATCTAGGTAAATATCGTTTCCTAATCTACTTTCGAATTCAAACATTACTCGGAAGTGAGGAGTAAGGTATTGGGTTTGGTCTAAAACGAGAATATGACTATTCCACTCCTCAGGACCTGAAGGGACGAAAGGGTATAAATGAGGAGGCGCAGACGGTAACGAAGTGTAGCCTCTATGCATCTTGCGAAGATCCCAATCATTACCACAATCACCCGTAACACTTACACGTAACCTATCATCTGTGTCATCGTCTTCTGACGTTCCTTTGAAACAATATGCCCACTTATAACTTACCCTCACCTCTACCGCATCGGAAAGGTCCATGGTGCTAGAAATAAGGAAATCCTTGTTAAACTCTATATCGTTTGACCAGTTCGCAAGGTGTAGAGATCTTGAGCCTAAATAAGACGCATTAGTTGTTATCTCCCACCCACCGTCGTTCAGAGGGTCCTCGATGAACCAATCTTCTGATGGGAATTCTGCGCTTTCGAATCCTTGTACTGCAGGACTGTCCATTGCCCCGGCAGGAAGTACAGTTATTAATATTGGTTCTGATGTTAGCGATTCAAATCCGTTTCCAGCTGTTAAGGTGACTTCAAAACTACCTTCGTTATTGTATGTATGATAGCTCACGTTGTGAACTCCCTCTATAGATCCAGAAAATGTCGTTCCATCAGCAAAGTCCCAATACCAATTATTTACATCGTGGAAGCTTTCATCTGTAAACAGGATACTATCTCCTGTACATATTACTAACTTAGACGTAGTAAACTTTGCTTCGCACAAAATAGGATCTCCTTCTACTCCTGTCGCAATCAAATTACTTTGAGTGGTGAGTTGATTTCTTTGGGCTACTGAAGAAAGAGCCGCTGCGCGAAGGCGCGCTTTTTGGCCTATAGTAAACATCTTACCACAGTAGGCATAGTCCATATAATTCTGCACATTGTCTAGAGACCCGCACGATTCACCTTCTAAATTGCAGGTAGTCCAACCTTTAGTGTTAGGCGTATCAAAGACATTATCATCTTGGTTACAGTTATCTGCCTCACCTGGCGAGTTTGAGTTGCCCCATGGATGGCGGAGGTTCAACCAATGCCCTATCTCATGAGTAAGAACTCTTGAGCGGTAGTTATTGCTGGTACCGATAGAGCCCGTATACGAACCTTGAATCACAATCCCGTCCATATTGGCGTCGTTGAATCCATTTACAGAGCCCGGATACAAACTATATCCAGCAGCACCACCCGCTTCAGCACACACCCAAACATTAAGGTATTTATTTCTTGGCCATTGGATTAGCAATTTCATGTCTTCGTCTCCAACGTAGGTTGTCTCACTTATTATTCTATTTATCCCAGAATGACAAACCCCGTTAGGGTCTTTACGAGCAAGTTTGAATTGAATTTCGACGTCCCCAACTAGATTGGAGAAAGCAGGAATGACTTGGTCTATATCTGTGTTTAACGCATTGAAATCTCGATTTACCACCTCAAGAGCATCATGTATTTGTTCTGTTGAAATATTCTCAGGCCCATTATTATGGATTACATGAAAAACAACTGGAATTGTAAGTAATTCTGCTCTCTCAGCCGATCCTGAAACTAAATATGCTTCTGTCTCTCTCTCTAACTGAGCATCAGCACCTGATTGATTTTGTAATCTTTCAGGGGTAAGGCCAAATGTCCTTATCGTTGCTTCGTGAATTCCACATCTCTTCACTTCTTGAGCAAAAGCCGAAAATGTAAAATTCATAGCTAGGATAGCTAGTAGGGGGAATCTAAATCTGTTTAACATCTAGAACTATGTTGTGTTTTTCTTGCGGGAGGCTAAGATACAAGAACTTATTTGCTTTTCTCCAGTCTAAAGCCAACATCTGTTATTGCTTTCAATGGATCTTGACGCATTCCTTGTGCTATTTTAAGCTTATAAGTCCCCTTAATAGGGAATTCCTTGTTCTCAATGAATGCTATTCTATGATCTACAAGATCTCCTAAACCAGACCCAAACCAATTTCCTCTATCATCGGCAAGTGTAACGTGAATAGTATCTCTTTTCTGCTTGCCGTTGGGGAAGGTTAAATTCGTTATGAGGTATAAATTAGAAAATGAATAATGTCCTGTGTGCCTAATATCAACAAAGGCATTATATCTCAAATCTAGGTTATCTACTTCCCACTCAAAAGATACTGAGTCCTCAGAATACCAACCTTCCGAATCTATTGCTTTAGAATCTGAAACTATTGGAAAATCATAGCATGAAGTAAGAGAAATGATACAAAAAAAAACGGTAAATGCACTGAGTTTCTCTCCAATCAAACTAAATGAACTCATGCGTTCTTTGACTTCCCTCTAGCACCTTTATTCCTACTACTACCTCCTCTATTACCGCCTCCTCGATTAGAATTTCTTTTCTTGTTTCTCTTCTTTTCATCAAAGCGCGTTAGCTCGTCTTGACCTACAACATTGCTATACGTTTTCGAAACTTCGTCGGGGAGTTCTTGTATGGCATATTGAGATAACGAACGGATCTTTTCGCCATTATTAGACGCAACGATAATCTTTTTCGCATCGTCTAGTGGTATCGGTAGTGGTCCTCCCCCCTTATCTCCTAAATCGAGGAAATAAACAACGCGCTTAAAAATATCCATTTTAAAAATCACCGCCTTTCCTTTGACCGTGTTAACTTTTGCGTTAGGAGACGGGAATTCATTAACAGCCTCTACGTATTGGTCTAATTCGAAGTTTAAACAACACTTCAACTTCCCACATTGCCCAGCTAGTTTAACCGGATTAAGAGCGAGTTGCTGATATCTAGCTGCACCGGTAGAAACTGAACGAAAATCCGTTAACCACGTAGAACAACACAATTCTCTACCACACGATCCTATTCCCCCTACTCTAGCAGCTTCCTGTCTTGCACCGATTTGGCGCATATCGATTCTAATATTGAACGTCCCAGCTAATTCTCTAACTAAGTCGCGAAAATCTACTCTCTCGTCAGCGATGTAATAAAACGTGGCTTTTTTATCATCACCTTGAAACTCAACATCTGTAAGTTTCATCGGGATTTTCAATCGCTTTAATATCTCCCGAGACTTCGTTCTTGTATCGTCTTCCCTTTGTCTCGCTTTATGCCAAACCTCTATCTCCTCTTTCGAGGACTTATGTAGAATTCTCTTTACTTCGTGGTCATCTCTAACTTTCCTCAGGGACATCTGAGTACGGACTAACTCGCCAGTGAGAGATACAACACCTAGGTCGAGACCTGGGTTTAAATCAAGAGTCACGACATCACCGACGTAATAACTTTCTGTTGACTTTCTTCTGTAGAATCCTTTCCTGTTGTTCTTAAAACGTACTTCTACAATATCGAAAGCAGAAACCCCTTCAGGCAATGCAATGCCTTCGAGCCAATCGTAGGTAGTTTTTCCCCCACAACCACACGTTCCACAACGTCCGTTGTTTTTACATCCTCTCGGTAGGCCATCGGCCCCTGAACTACAGCTACTACATCCCATCGTGGGACGAAGATACGTTTTTCACAGCCACCTATTCCGCTATGTTAAATCTTTCTTAAGACTCTTTTCGTAAGAGAGTGTGTACCTGTACACTTAGATCAAAAAAAATGACTTTTGCATTCACATTTCCAGATATGTCTTTATGAGCTGCCTCCATCAATGCGCTTAGAGAAACAATGTTTTTTTCGTGAATAAACCGTTGAAACTTCGAAATAAATGACTGCTCTACATCAGTAAGTCGAACTAGCTTTTCTACACCGTAGTTCCCTAGAATACATTGCCTTACCATGTGAAGTGCGTAGGCTAGGAATTTTTTTTGACCTTCTCTACCCAGGGTGGAAAATTCGTTTGACCCCTTCATGATGCCCACGCCGTCACGAGACCAACACGCTCTCATCCAAGTTGAGAAAAGCTGGAGGTCTGACGTTTCAGAACCGGTTTTTGAAAGGCGTATTGCAGAAGCGATATTCCCATCAGTTAGGTGAGCCCATCCTTGAGCTTTTTCTATAGAAACTCCCGTGATTTTTGAAATCCCTAAGGCTGAGTCTGAATCCGATAGTCTAGAAATATGAACTCTTTGAAGACGGGATAAAATTGTGGGTAGAAGCCTGTTTGCCTTTTCCGAAACAAATAAAATTACCGTTTTTTCAGTCGGCTCCTCAATCAATTTGAGCATCTTGTTTGCTGTATCTACTCTCATAGTTTCAGGCAACCAAAAAATCAAAATCTTGTATCCCCCATGGAATGACTTAAGACTTAATTTTCTGTTTATTTCAAGTGCTTCATCTACGGAAACAAACAGCTGTTTTCTATCTGCCCCTATTTTACTTAACCAGTCCTCAATACCTACATAGCTGGATTCGAGCATGAATTCACGCCACATGATTTGGAATGGATCTGAAACCGATCGAGTGCTTCCATCTTTTTTAAAGAAAGGAAAGGCCCACTGTAAATCCGGGTGCTGTAACTTTTCATGTGCAAGACATGAATTACAACTCCCACAAGAATCGTCTGACGTGGGATTAGAGCAATGCAGATATTTCGCAAAAGCCCTTGCTAAAGCAAGTGTTCCTGAACCTTCAGGCCCATCAAACAACTGTGCATGAGCGACCCGTCCTGAGCGAGCTGTGTCGCGAAGGCGTGAAGAAAGTTGGGTTTGGCCTAAAACATCCGAAAACTGCATGGGTGCAAGTTAAGCCCTGGAAGACAGTTAGAACGTGGCGTGAAGGGCAATATATACACCACGACCGGGAGCAGAAATTGCCGACGAGAATGACTTGTAATGCATGTCCAATATGTTAGAAACACCAAACTGCGCGTGGATATTCTCGTGAAATTCGAGGTGAGATTCGATGTTCAGAGTCCACCATGATGGATTTCCGTCACTTAAAGTTTCCTGCGGATTATCTGTGCTTCCTGGGCCGTAGCTATCTATGTTCTTTTTTCCACTATACAAAACGAAGGTTTCTATCGACCACTTTTGTTTTGAATATTCTAATGAGCTGCGTCCGAAAGTTGGAGGTATGTGAGCTAACGGAGAGTCGGAGGTGATGATTGTACCCTTGTTTATATTTACAGTGCTTTTGAAAATGGTGTTAGGAAACACTTGGGTTGTAAAATCGAATCTTGCCCCGCGGATTATGGCATTACCCATATTTTTATTCATTTGAATAATCGCACTTTCGCCATCGATTTCAAGAGTTGATTCTCCATATAGAGTTGAATTTACCGGAGAAATAACATCAACCCAAATACTGAAAAATCCCGATGCAGTAAATGACACATTCTGATGGGGTTGCCAAGTAATACTTTCGTCAATGCTGTATAAATACTCGGCTTTTATAGAATCGTTTGGTATTAACACGTAGCCTCCTTTTTCTCTGATTTTTGTTGCGTCATCAATATTTGGATGTCTAAACCCTGATGCAATAGATGATACTGTCGAGACATTAGACCCTAAAGGAATTTCTGCAACTGCACTACCCGTTAGTGCGCCATTTGCTGTATGGATTTCAGAAAATGGTAATGACAGAGCAGAAGTTGCATCGAAAACGGCATTAATTGAGGCGTGACTATACCTCAAGCCGAGATGATAAACTTTATCTCCAGAACTTCTTTTTGCAGATGAAAAAGCCCCGAAAGAACCCATATTGCTCCCCCCATTAGGGTATCTAGTCATAAGAACCCCCCATCCAGGATCAACTACAGGCTCACCATCTGGATCCTGTGCTTCAACCTGTGAATCCACTTCATTCCATTGACCATCTACACCTGCCTCAAACTTCCAACCATCTCCTCTAAAGGGTGACGATTTCCATATCGAAGACATCGAATAAACGTCTACTTCCTCAGTGCGAGCTTCTCTAAAAGCTGCTCCGAAGAGACGATTAAATCTTGATTCACTAATGTTTTGGTATGCTAAAGTGGTGTGAAGAGACCCTGGAATTCCTAAATATTGCTCCCAAGAGATTGCTGTCATAAATCTTTCCTGAGGACCATAATTCCATTCCGCCCATTTCAATCCCTCTTCTGAAAAGTCATTGATTTTATCAAATCTAGAAATATTTGAAGTCGTACTGTACTGGATATTAGTTTCTATCGCTCCACCTGGAATTCCGAACCTCAGTTTATGTAGAAAGTCCTTTTGGCTATATCCTGTAGGACTCTGAAGCTCAGGATCTGGATTTGCCATCAACGAATCGGCACCGTCGATGCGGACAGCGATAAAAGGAACCAAACCCCATTCGCTATCACCGTGAACTCTCCTAGACCCCATTTTTAGATCGCCGTATTTACTTGCACTAAACGAAACTACGGTTCCCCATCTCGGTCCTCCAGCTTCGGCAGTCCCATGGAATACCGAAGAGTTATTTACGCTATTAAATTGCGCGGAAAACAAAGATGACACTGAAGATTCTGAGTTGTCGCTCCTGAATCTAGGACGTCTAGTTAAGAAATGCACGACTCCTCCTAAGGCGTCACTCCCGAACCTTACGCTACTTGGCCCCATAAAGACTTGGATTTGCTCTATCGAGTTCGGATCGACTGTAGAGGAGTTTTGTAGATGACCCGATCTGTAAATCGCGTTATTTAATCGGACGCCATCAACTACGAGTAGAACTCGGTTTGCTTCGAATCCCCTAATTACGGGGGAACCGCCTCCCTGTTGACTTTGCTGGACGTGAAGCTGTCCTGTGCTTTGTAGGAGTTCCGCCATATTCCCTGGGGGGACACCGTTTTTAATAGCTGTCGTACTTATAGTTGCCGCAGTAACAAGCCCTGCATTAATACCTACGTCTGGGACGATATTTGAGGTGATTCGAACTTCATCAAGGTTAACCGGCATCTCGTCCATAGGAAGGAATCGACCGATTAATTCTCCCGGGAGAACCATAAGTTGCTTGTATCCCATACTTCTAAAGACCAAAGTGTCATTTACATTCCTGAAAGGAAGAATTACTAATCCGTCTGCATCAGAAATAGAAGATTCTCCAGTGCTAATATTAATTGCTGCTACAAAAGGAATGGGGATTGAACCATTTACGATCCGAACTTCTTGTTTGGTCTGAATACTGTCTTGAGAAAAAGTAATCGCAGACGAAAAAATGAGCAATAAAAATGCAAAGCCACTATGTAGTTTCAATCTCATTACCATATTAAACTGAAAAAATCGTTTCAAGTACATTATAACTCTTAATCTCTCTTAGACCTGCATGATTTAGTTGGATAAACATAACCATACCTAATAATAGCTCTTTTCTGCTGGCCCTGTCCAAGACGAGTGAGTTCATCTCATCAAATTCCATGCCCTGAATATCAAGCATTATTTGAGCTAGTTCATATCTAAGATAATGCGCCTCTTTTGATAAATTCATCTCCACACTAGACCACTCGCCAGTATCTAGATTCAAACTACCCAGAGAAGCGTTATGATTCTCTTCTAATAATTCAGGCATCAATCCAAGTGCGCTAACAAGATGGCCTAAGAAGTAAATGTGAAGATTGACCACTGAGTCGGCAACTTCTAGTAAATGCACTGTCTCCCAAACCAAGCTAAACACCTCTGGCATAGGTGCTTCATCTGAGATTGATTTGTCTAAAACTTCCGCAATAAAAAACGCCACGGCAGACCTCCTTGCATCACCTAATAGATTATTCGCGGGCAATACCCTTGCTGCCTCTCGAAATGTCGCAAGCCCATCTATCTTCTTCCTTTTGAAATCAGACAACTCAACTGTAGATAGTGGATGCCAAAGAGCTTTTGTCGCTTTCTTCCCCGTTCTCACCCATAAGGGAATCATTCCTTTATCCCTCGTAAAAACTCTTACGATACGGCTAGTTTCGTTATAGGGAATCGCTCCTATTACAACTGCTTTAATCGTAGAGACTTCCAATTTAACTGGACGTTTCAGTCGGTGTCTTAGACGGCTCCACCCAATCTCCTTCACTCTTTATCAAATTAATCAGTGCCTCTACACCATCAGCTTCAGGCACGTTTTTCTGAACAACATTTTTCTCTCTGTAAAGCGTAATCTTCCCAGGTCCCGTGCCCACATAGCCATAGTCAGCATCAGCCATTTCTCCCGGCCCGTTTACTATGCATCCCATAATTCCAATCTTCAAACCCTTCAAATGACTTGTGGCCTCACGAATCTTAGCTGTGGTTTCTTCCAAATCGAAAAGCGTTCTACCGCAACTCGGACAAGAAATATACTCCGTCTTGGAAATCCTAGTTCTTGTGGCTTGCAAAATCCCAAAAGCAATGCTATTCATATCCGCCAAGCTCACCCCATCACCCTCCATCCACACTCCATCGCCTAACCCATCAATCAAAACTCCACCAAGATCTGTGGCTTGAAATAGAACGAACTGCTCCCCACTTACATCATCCATACGCCTTCGAAGAACTACAGGCAGTTTACACCCTAAATTATCCAAAGACATTACAGCTGTCCTCAAATCTACCATTGCATGCAAATGCTCGGTCTCCAAGATGAGCACCACGTCTGCCCTTTCTTTCAATCCGCCTAAGAACTCCACCGCTAAATCCTTCCTTTCCACTCTGATGAAGTGTATAATCCCCTTCGTTTCGCTTGCTCCTTTTCCATCTTCCCATTCCTCTCTAGACCAAACCGGATAATGTCTTTCAACTCCCTCAACGCCCTTCGCCTTTAATTTCCAAGCACCCGAATCCATTAAAACCGATAAAGTCCCTGGTAACTTAAAAGGAATTACTCTATCACCTGTAAATACCGCATCGCAAGCCCGGTCTAAGATATTCCACTTGTCGTCCTGGATAGAGTACAAATATCCTACACCTACTAGGTTCTTCGGAGTGATGTCGCCCTTGATATTTAAGGTTTGGACTACTATCGGAACGTGTTTCGCGCCAATATTGCCAACTTCATTTGAGATTCGTTTAGAATAATTTAATGAGTCGATTGTAAAAGGCGTGGGCTCTACTATAGAGTCTGCACTCGCCCTTTCACTAGATCTTTCACGAGCTTTATATCGATCCACTAAAGCTCGAGCCACTGGGAGTTCGGCCTCAGGAGATTCCGTTAGCGACACTCTTATTGTATCTCCCATCCCATCTTCGAGCAGAGTTCCTATCCCTACCGCCGATTTAATACGCCCATCCTCCCCATCCCCGGCCTCAGTAACTCCGAGGTGAAGCGGGTAATTCATTCCCTCCTCATCCATTCGCACAACAAGAAGTCGATACGCCTGAATCATCACAATTGTATTCGACGATTTCATCGAAATAACCATATCGTAATACTCACAATCCTCGGCAATCCTTAGAAATTCTAAAGCGCTTTCAACCATCCCTAACGGCGTATCACCAAATCTACTAGTGATCCTATCCGATAACGATCCATGGTTCGTCCCTATCCTCATCACGCGCCCTAGTTCCTTACACTTTAGAACTAAAGGGGTGAACTTTTCTCGAATTCTATCAAGTTCTAATTGGTACGATTCATCTGTATACTCATGAACGTCGAACTTCTTTTTATCTGCATAATTACCTGGGTTTACACGTATTTTCTCAACGAAATCGGCAGCACGAGAAGCTGCGTTTGGTGTAAAATGTATGTCAGCCACTACTGGCGTATCAAACCCAGCGTCGCGGATTCCTTTTACAATCTCATCAAGGGCATCAGCATCTCGGATGCTTGGAGCAGTTAGTCTGACAAGTTCGCTTCCTGCAGCAATCATGCTTAAACTTTGTGCTATACTCGCCTTTACATCCTGTGTATTAGTAGTCGTCATAGACTGAATGCGAATAGGCGCATCACCTCCTAAACTCAACCCCCCTACGATAACTTTCCGTGATACTCGTCTTTTATAAGCAAATGAATTAGACGAATTAGAGGTGTTATCTTCAGAATCCTTCGTGGATTCTACATCGAAGAAAGATTTCTGATGAAATGCTATCCAAATTACTCCAATTGAAATAGCGGCATCTGCAATATTCCAAATTGGTGGAAAAACTTCTCCTCCACCTAGTCCTAAAGGCATCCACAAGGGCCATTGAACCGTAAAATGAAACATATCTACAACATTCGCCATCATCCATGACGTATAGCCTTCCCCTCCTAACTCCGATACAGTTCCCCATCCTGAATGTGAAAAGATCTTTCCATAAACGGCACTATCAATAATATTTCCCATTGCTCCCGCCCAAATCAGAGATACACATCGCAATAATCCAGGGTGGGATTTGGCACTAATGAGTTTATGAAGATATAAGCCTATCCCGACACATGCTAATAGCCGAAATGATGTAAGAACTAGTTTCCCTACTACGCCAGGTAGAGCCCAACCAAAGGCCATCCCCTCATTTTCGATAAATTGTAACTCTATGAGCCCAGGAATTAAATCCGTTCGCTCACCTATGGTGAAACTAAGCTTAATATAAATTTTTAGGGCTTGGTCTAAAACAAGCAATGGTAAAATCCACCCTAAAATTAATTTTCGCATCTCACGATTGAGTAACCTAGGAGTTACTGTCTTTGTTTTGCCTCCATTGAAAGGGTGGCATGTGGAACTAGTCGTAAGCGCTCTTTAGGAATTAATTTTCCTGTAACACGACAAATACCATACGTCTTATTCTTAATCCTAAGGAGTGCATTTTCAAGATTTCTGATAAACTTCTCCTGCCTTGCAGCTAGTGAAGCAGTCTCCTCTCTACTCATAGTCTCAGACCCATCCTCCATCATCTTAAATGTCGGAGCAGTGTCCTCAGTTGTATTATCATCCTTGTGAGATAATGACGCACGCAGTTGACGTAAATCTTCCTGAGCAATATCCAACTTTTTCTCAATCAGCTCGTAAAATTCTACAAGATCTGATTCTGAGTATTTCGTTTCTGCCATAATTGCGGCTTTTATAATTTAACAACTTTAACCAGGACGTTAACGCCCTCCTCAAGTTCGATTTCCACAGCGTCAGACTCGTTATTCCAATTAACTTCTTCCGCTAAAGTTTGAGTTCGAATATAATACAAATTTTGTTGTAATTGAACTCTAATTTCATCATCCGAACTTATGGCCAAACTTATCCTATCCGTAACCTCTAAACCTATGTCTTTTCTCAAGTTTTGGACTCTATTCACAAGCTCTCTAGAGAGGCCTTCTGCTCTAAGTTCCGCGTCTATATTGATATCTAGCGCAACCGTAAGACCACCCTCACTCGAAACTAACCACCCAGGAATATCCTCGGTGGAGATTTGAACATCGCTAAGCAAAATGTCCACATCCCCAAGACCATCCTCTGGCGAAATAGTAATCTTACCTTCCTTCTCCATCTCATCGGCTGCTTCGGCAGAAAGAGCGTTGACTCCCGCTGCTATCGATTTCATACGTTTTCCATATCGAGGGCCGAGCGCTTTAAAGTCTGGCTTCATACTCTTTACTATCCCTCCTCCATCTCTCATAATCTCGAGCTCCTTAACATTGACTTCTGATCTAATTAGATCTTCAATCGCGGCAAGTCTAGAAGCTGAAATATCATCTAAAACCGGGACCATGATTCGTCTTAGAGGTTGTCTTACACGAATTCTTTCTCTTTTACGCAAGCTTAGAACTTGAGATGATAGCTTTCTCGCAAGCTCCATTCTTAGCTCTAATTCCGAATCGATAATTGAGTCGTCCGAAACAGGAAAGTTCGCTAAATGAACCGAGTTTTCTGCTCCTTCGCGAGATCCTCCAAGCCCTTCATTTAGGTCGCGATAAAGTCTGTCCATAAAGAACGGAGCTATGGGCGAGCCTAGGATGGCCGTCGTGCGTAGGCACGTTACTAGAGTTTGGTAAGCGGAGATTTTATCTTCGTTTAGATCGCCTTTCCAGAAACGTTGACGGTTAAGACGCACGTACCAATTACTTAACTCGTCCGTTACAAAGTTCTGCAAAATTCGTGCGGCACGTGTAGGCTCTAGTTCTTCATAAGCTTTGTTTATCTCGCGAGACACTGTGTGCATTCTAGATAATATCCACCTGTCAATTTCTGGTCGTTTTTCGTAAGGAGTCTCAGGTTCCTGACCGGTGAGCCCATCGATATTCGCGTATAGAGCTAGAAAATTGAAAGTGTTTTGTAATGTTCCGAAAAACTTCCTTGTTACTTCGGCGATACCGTCGAGATCGAATTTCAAGTTATCCCAAGGCTGGGCGTTACTGATCATATACCAACGAGTCGCATCCGGGCCGTACTTTTCAAGGGTCGAGAACGGATCTATGGCGTTTCCTAGACGCTTCGACATCTTTACTCCGTTCTTGTCAAGCACGAGGCCGTTCGAGACTACATTCTTGTACGCTACCTTATCGAAAACCATTGTGGAAATGGCGTGGAGAGTGTAGAACCATCCACGGGTTTGGTCTACCCCTTCAGCAATAAAATCTGCAGGGTACGCACCACCATTATCTACCATTTCCTTATTCTCGAACGGGTAGTGCCACTGAGCGTAAGGCATAGATCCCGAGTCGAACCACACGTCGATTAGATCAGCCTCCCTCTTCATCGGGCTACCGTCCTTCGCCTTCAGGATAATAGTATCTACAACGTGCTTGTGAAGGTCTATAGTTTCGTAATTCTCAGTTGACATGTCCCCAGCCACGAAATTCGCAAGTGGGTTTTTATCCATTAAACCGGCCTCTGTTGCCTCAGCACATCTAATTGCTAATTCTTCAATCGATCCTATACAAACCTCCTCACTTCCATCTTCTGTTCTCCAGATAGGGATAGGGATACCCCAAAATCTTGATCTACTTAAATTCCAATCATTGAGGTTTTCTAGCCACTTCCCAAACCTTCCCGTTCCAGTACTTTCTGGTTTCCAGTTGATGGTTTTATTTAGCTCGGTCATGCGTTCCTTCTTTGCTGTAGCTTTTACGAACCATGAGTCTAAAGGAAAATATAAAATCGGCTTATCTGTTCTCCAACAGTGAGGGTAACTGTGAGAATATTTCTCAACTTTGAAGGCGCGACCTCTCGTTTTCAAGTCAATCGCAATCTCAACGTCTACAGATTTATCTGGAGCTTCCCCTTCGTTGTAATATTCGTTTTTCACGAATCGCCCGGCAAGAGGTCCATATCCTTTGAGAAGGCGACCCTGCATATCCACGAGAGGAATTCCATGTCCAGTTCCATCATCAACCAGCATTGGCGGAACTCCTGCTGCTTTAGCAACCAAAGCATCGTCTGCACCGAAAGTTGGAGCCGTATGAACAATCCCTGTTCCATCTTCAGTCGTGACGAAATCACCTGAGATCACACGAAATGCCTGCTCTGGATCATCCATGGGCTGTGCCCAGTCGATTAACTGCTCATACTTCAAACCCACTAAATCAGCACCCTTACACCTACCTACCACCTCAAAATCAGGCCCTTTATGGAATTGCGTTTCAACTAATTTTTCTGCCAGAACTACAAGCCCTTCTTCTTCTGTATAACGATTTTTCGTTCTAACTACTGCGTAGTCAATTTTCTTACCAACTGTTAAAGCAGTGTTTGAAGGTAAAGTCCAAGGTGTAGTCGTCCATGCAAGGAAGTCAACGGGCAATCCCGAAATTTCCGGTCCCGCCTCAGCATCACAAAGCCCTTTTATAACATCCGCACTTTCCAGCTTAGCTCTGAACTGACCTACAATAGTCGTGTCCATAATATCACGGTAAGTACCTGGTTGATTCAGCTCGTGCGAGCTTAAACCCGTTCCCGCCATAGGACTGTAAGGCTGAATCGTATAGCCTTTGTATATCAGCCCTTTTTTATAAAGCTGCGATAACAACCACCAAACCGATTCAATATATTTACTCTCATAGGTAACGTAAGGCGACTCCATATCTACCCAATATCCCATCTGCTTTGTAAGGTCATTCCAGACCCCGGTGTATTTCATCACCGCTTTTCTACAAGCTTTATTGTACTCTTCTACCGTGATTTTCGTACCAATATCTTCTTTCGTGATACCAAGTTCCTTCTCAACACCAAGTTCAACAGGTAATCCGTGAGTATCCCAGCCCGCTTTTCTTTCTACACGTTTCCCTTTAAGGGTAGCGTATCTACAAAAAATATCCTTGATAGACCGTCCCATAACATGGTGAATCCCAGGCATCCCATTTGCTGAAGGAGGACCTTCATAAAAAATGTACTGATTATCAGCAGGGCGAGAGTCAATACTCGCTTGAAATGTGTTTTCGCGCTCCCAAATCTCCAATGCTTCTTTCGCAATGTTTGGAAGATTCAGTGAACCACGTTCTGGAAATCCTTTCGCCATCAAATTTACTATTGAGTGTCGCGAAGATAATACGCCTTGAGCCTTTTATCTCGTCAGACTCTACTGAGTTTTAGCATATTTGTCATGCCTGCATCTGCAATGGGCATAGAAGCCATGTGTATCACGAAATCCCCCTCTTTAACATTTCCCTCTTTGTACAATATGTACTTAATATCAGCAATGGTATGATCCGTGCTGACCATCTTGGAATAGAATATTGCTTTAACACCCCAAACCAAATTCATCTGACTCAACACCTCTCTATTCGAAGTAAACATGAAAATTGTTGCCTTCGGACGTTGACTACTCACTTTTTGGGCTGTATAGCCAGAATAGGTCATAGTCACGATAGCACTTGCCTTAGTTCTTCTAGCAAGACGGCACGCATTATAGCATATTGAATCAGAGATAAAACGCTCATCGTCGGGATTGTAAGGCGGCCTTTCATTGAACGGCTTTTCGATACTTTCCTCCATTCTCTTAATTATCTCGCACATCGCTTTTACAGCATGCACGGGATACTTACCTACGCTAGTCTCGGCAGATAGCATTACTGCGTCTGTCCCGTCTAGTACAGCATTCGCAACATCATTTACCTCGGCTCTCGTCGGAGTTGCGCTCTCAATCATGCAGTTAAGCACTTCGATATGATCTCTTTTTGAAGAAGCGGAACCTCCTGCATGGGAACTTCTACTCCTAAATCTCCCCTTGCTATCATCACAGCATCAGCCGCTTCTATAATTGCGTCAAGATCCTCAATAGCTTCGGGCTTTTCAATTTTCGCGACTATCCTAGCATGCTTCTTATTTTTCTTAATTATTGCTTTTAGTTCAGCAATATCTTTAGAAGATCTAACAAATGAAAGTCCTATCCAATCGACATTTTCTTCAAGTGCAAATGCCAAATCTACTTTGTCTTTTTTAGTAATACACGGAAGCGATATCTTCGTTTTCGGCAAATTCAAACCCTTCCTCGGTTTAAGAATTCCGCCGTGAATAATCTTGCATACAACCTCTGATTTACCATCCGACGATATAACTTCTAACATAAGCTTTCCATCGTCGAGCAATACCGGCTCACCTTGTTTTACATCTTCCGCGAACTTTGTATAGTCGGTATAAACGATCCCATTCGCTCCCATCCCGACTCCCACTGCTATCCTCAATTCCTCACCTTCTATAAGAATCATCTCGCCATTTTCGATGTCCCCAACTCTAAGTTTGGGCCCCTGAAGATCTACCAAAATAGAAGTGCTAGTACTTAGCTCTTGATCAAGCTTACGAATGTTTTTAATTACCTGTTTATGTACTTCACTATCTCCATGAGCGGAGTTAATCCTTATTACATTCATTCCCGCAAGCAATAACTGCTCTAACATCTCAGGAGAAGATGTAGCAGGACCTATCGTCGCAATAATCTTAGTTTGTTTATTTGGAAATAGCGACGGCTTATTCATTTTTTTCTTTATCAATCTCAATAATATCTAACTCAAATAATGGTCCTAAGGCTCCGGATAACTCCGGATCAATAGTAGTAACGAGTGTTACGAGGTTTGACCTTCTAATTCTAGAAACAACATCGTGATTATATAAAAAATCACTTTCTATTTTAAGTAGGTAATCTAAAGAAGACGCTCCAGATGCAAGAACTCCACCGGGAACTCTATTCAATATTAAAGAAACGTCTAACCCTTCCTCCCTGTCAATAAATGTAAGCACAATATGTTCAGTGTTGGTATTCTTATTGTCCGAAGTTATTGCTCTATTAAACTTCAAATCCCAACCGAAAATCCTGTTTAACTCCCAAGCTAATCTATGACTTCCCACATGTGATCCGATCCCTAACAGTCCGAAATCACACTCCAATTCCATGTCTAGTTGAAGCTTTGCCATTTTAACGAAGGTAGTCGCTTATGACTAATTACTATCCTCCAACTCAAACACGTGCCTCCACCCTTTTCGGGCAGCCTCGCGTTCGGCTATTTTTTTCGACCTCCCCACTCCCGACCCTATACAATTATCGTCGGCAAACACCTCTATTTCATAAACATTTTCACCGTTCTCGATAGATTCCTTTACCACTTGAAAAGAAAGAGTAACACGAGATCTTTGGGCCCAATGATGAAGCTGACTCTTAAAATCTGTTGTCTCGTGAATCTTCTCGTCTAACCCAAACCGTTTCAATAATTTAACCAAAGCCATATTTGTATGCCTATACCCATGATCAAGATAAATAGCCCCAATCATAGCTTCCATAGCATTACCTACCATATTTGCCCGAATATCCTCACGTCTCATCTTAACTTCTAGTAAATCCTCCAGTCCGATTTTTGATCCAAGTAGATTGAGATTTTTTCGACTTACGATTTTCGACCTTCGTTGAGTCAGAGCTCCCTCTTGCGCACTTTCATCCTGTTTATAAAGGTATTCTGCGACACTTAGTCCCAAAACTGCATCTCCTAAAAATTCCAGACGTTCGTTGCTTTTCTTTCCCGTTGTATCGCCATCAAGGACAGACGAATGACGAAGCGCTTTCTTATAATAAGATATTTTCTTGACACGAAGACGAAAGTGCTTTCGAACTAACGCCCTAATATCCTTATCAGTTTTATCACCAATCAGGAATCTCTTTAAAAACTGCATTCAAACCTCTAGCTAGAGTATTTCTTGAACAACACTGATGCGTTGTGACCTCCGAAACCGAACGTATTCGACAACGCTGCGCCCACTTCACGTTTGCGCGCCTTGTTAAATGTAAAGTCGAGTTTAGGGTCTAGTCCTTCGTCTTCGTGCTCGAAGTTAATTGTCGGTGGAATAATTCCATGCTGAATCGCCATAATACAAGCCATCGCCTCAATCGCGCCTGCAGCACCTAATAAGTGGCCTGTCATTGACTTTGTAGAGGAAATGCTTAAATCGTACGCGGCTTCGCCGAATACTTTTTGAATGGCTTGGGTTTCTGCTATATCTCCTAGTGGAGTTGATGTTCCATGAACATTCACATAGTCAACATCTGAAGGTTGCATCCCTGCATCTTCAAGTGTCACACGCATAACATTTGTAGCGCCAAGACCTTCTGGATGTGGAGCAGTAATATGGTGTGCATCAGCACTCATACCACCACCTACCATTTCGCAATAAATCTTAGCTCCACGTTTTAATGCATGATCTAGAGATTCTAAGATGATCGCTCCAGCACCTTCACCAAGGACGAACCCATCACGAGTTTTATCGAATGGTCGAGAAGCTTTTTGGGGTTCATCGTTGCGTGTAGACAAAGCTTTTAGAGAATTAAATCCACCAATCCCACCCTCAGTTACAGCGGCCTCTGACCCACCTGTAACCATTACATCTGCTTTACCTAAACGGATTAGGTTAAACGAATCTATTAAGGCATGGGTAGAACTTGCGCAAGCACTAACGGTGGCGTAGTTAGGGCCACGGAAACCATTCGAAATACTTATGTGACCAGCCGCAATGTCTGGAATCATCATAGGAATAAAGAAAGGTGAAAATCTCGGTGTTCCATCTCCCTGATAGAAGTTTTTTGCTTCATTCATGAAACTTTGGAATCCTCCGACCCCCGAACCCCAAATCACCCCAGCTCTATCTGGGTCTATCTTATATTTCCCGGCATTTTTAGCTGCTTCTTCCGACCCCTTTTCACCTTCGAATCCTTCGGCAACAATCCCAGCGTCATTCAGAGCTTGGGTTGAGCTAACAACTGCATATTGAGTAAACAGATCCATTCTTCTCGCCTCACGACGATGAATGTGATCTTGGACATTAAAATCCTTTACTTCGCAAGCAAATTGAGTTTTAAAGTTAGAAGCGTCGAAACGGGTAATTTCCGCGGCACCACTTTTTCCTTTAATTAAATTCTCCCAATAAGTTTCGGGGTCGTTACCTAGAGGCGTCAAAGCCCCTAAACCAGTAACAACTACGCGATTAAGCTCCATAAAAACAGCCGTATGGCTTACTTAGTAGCTTTCTCTATATGCTCGATCGCTTGACCTACAGTGCTGATGTTTTCAGCCTGATCGTCTGGAATAGCGATGTTAAATTCTTTTTCGAACTCCATAATGAGCTCTACCGTGTCGAGAGAATCGGCACCTAAATCGTTAGTGAAGCTTGCCTCTGGCGTTACTTCGTTAGCGTCCACTCCTAGCTTATCAACAATGATAGCTGTTACTTTTTCACTAATGTCAGACATGATAATCGTATTCAATTTGGGGCAAAATTAATCTAATAGTTCACTACACACCAATATTCAGGTGAAAGTTTTAACCAAAACATTGATAATTGATTCCTTAGCAATGCATGATTTCAGTCCTTAACTCCTACTATCGTTGATGTTTCGTGGTATAACATAATGCTGGAAATAGACTTAATATTCCTTTAAAATTTCACTGAGATGCTTCCGATTTATGTCAGGGACTTCACAATTATCCGAGGGGAATCCGAAAGGAATGTTCAAATAAGCCCTTTCGTTCTTGGGTCTATCTAGGATTTTGGCAAGAAACTTCATCGGAGAGGGTGTGTGAGTCAACGCGACCAAACCTACCTCATGCAGCGCCGTCAACAACATTCCCACTGCAATCCCCACGCTCTCATTCACGTAGTAGTTAGTCGTTCTGCCAGACTCGTCTGCTCCATAAGCGTGCCTAAATACTATGATTAATCCCGGAGCATTTTCAATAAAAGGCTTGATGTGATCTGTCCCGAATGGCTCCAAATCCTTCACCCACTCCTCATTCATCCTACCGTGGTAGTTTTTAAACTCCTCCTCTTCAGCTGCAACTCTAATTTTTTTACGAATCTCTGGGTCTGTCACTAGACAGAAGGTCCAAGGTTGTTTATGGGCTCCTGAGGGTGCCGTTCCTGCAGCTTCAATGCAATTTCTAACTGCATCCATCGGCACTTCTTTAGACGAGAAATGCCTTACACTCCTACGGTTCTTCATTTTTTCTAGAAACGCTTGGCTTCTTTCAAGCATTTCCTCAGTTGAATACCTGACGGGATTGTACTTCATCGTCTGATTTTATTTGGCCTTATCTCTAAGCTTTCTCATAAGCTTCGATGCGTAGATGAAGTCGTTAAGAGTTTCTGAATCGCTAACCATCATTTCAGCGTTATCTCCCTTAAAAGCGATCTCTCCTTCGTGAATAAAGTGAATCGTGTCGGAAGCTTCAATAACACTATTCATATCGTGGCTCACAACGACAGTCGTCATTCCATATTCACGGGTGATATCCACAATCAGATTATCAATTACTATGGCAGTTTGTGGGTCCAAACCGGAATTCGGCTCGTCACAGAATAGATATTTCGGGTTCATAGATATCGCTCTCGCAATACCTACGCGCTTCTGCATTCCACCACTTAACTCGCCAGGGTACTTATCCCCGTGCCCTTCGAGTTCTACACGAGTTAAACAATCCGCTACCCTAGACGACATCGCTTCGTCATCCATATCACTAAACATTTTTAATGGAAATTTTATATTTTCTTCCACTGTCATGGAATCGAAAAGGGCGCCACCTTGAAATAACATTCCTATCTCCTTACGAATTTCTTTGCGCTGCCTTCTATTCATGGCCGTAAAGTCACGACCGTCATAAAAAACGTGCCCTTCATCGGGTTCGAGGAGCCCCACTGTACACTTTGTTAATACGCTCTTTCCAGAACCAGATCGTCCGATAATGAAATTTACCTTGCCTTTTTCGAAAGTGGCGCTCACGTTATTAATAACGTTATGCTTCCCAAACGATTTTGATATGTTCTTGAGTTCTATCAAACTGTAGAAAGATTACGTTAAAAGGAGCTTCGTAAGTACAAGGTTCGTAAGCATTATGATTACCACGCTATAAACTACGGCCTTAGTACTGGACTTGGCGACTTCGAGAGCCCCTCCCGAAGTATAATAGCCGTGATAAGCTGAGACGGACGTCATAATTAACGCAAATACCGTTGTTTTTATGAGTGCATAAACGACATCGTAAGAAACAAAATCGACTTGGAGGCCGTACTCGAAATCGGCCATACTACTCACGCCAGTCAATAAAGCAATCCCAGCTCCCGATGCCAATCCTAATCCCATGCTCATCACTACAAGCGCAGGAATACAAATAAAACCAGCGATAATTTTCGGTAATACTAAAAATCCAGCGCTATTTACACCCATTATTTCGAGAGCGTCAATCTGCTCTGTTACGCGCATAGTACCTAGCTGAGATGCTATGTTCGAACCGACCTTCCCGGCGAGAATAACAGGGATTAGAGTGGGAGAGAACTCGAGGATCATGGTTTGGCGTACAGTAAAACCTATAGTGTAAACTGGAATCCAACCACTTATCTGGTGAGCCGTTTGCAAGCACATCACCGCACCCATAAAGACGCTCAAAAGTGCCACAATCCCCACGCTTTCAAGGCCTATTATGGTCATTTCCTTCTCCAATTGACGGCGAAAAATCATCCATTTATCCGGTTTGCGCATAACCATGGCAATAAACCGCGTATATCTTCCGATGTTAAAGATGATGCCCACACCGCTAAGGTACACGTAACTATTCTTAACTTCACCCCATGAATAAACGACTTGTCAAGCGACTGTTGTTATGCATTTGCATACTCACATGCTCCCTCACATTTTTGAGTGGATGCTCAACATCTCATAAGGGATGTGGAACTTGCGATGCCTATAATTGTGTAGAATTGAACTCACATGAGTAAGCCCTTACAGACATTTGCTGTGATAATGGCAGGTGGAGTAGGCACACGGTTTTGGCCTATGTCTCGCACATCTAAGCCCAAACAATTTCTTGACATCCTGGGCACCGGCCAGTCGTTAATCCAAATGACTTTCAACCGACTTTCTAAGGTGGTTCCTCCTTCGAACATCCTTGTCGTTACGAACGAACTTTACCGCGATCAGGTCGCTACTCACCTCACTTCGCTGCCTTCTTCGAACATTCTTTGCGAACCCTGTATGCGCAATACCGCACCGTGCATAGCATATGCGAACGCTGTGATTTCCGAACGAATTAAATCTCGTGTAGGCGACGAGTCGGCTGGGATTGTTCCAAGTGAAGTCGGGATTATCGTAGCACCTTCAGACCATCTTATTCTCGATTCTACCGAATTCGAGCGTGTTATTTCCCTTGCGTTATCGAACGCCTGCTCGACATCGTCTCTACTTACGCTCGGCATCAAGCCCACCCGTCCCGATACCGGCTACGGATACATTGAATTTTCGGGTGAAGGAGAGGTTGCGAAAGTCGAAAAATTTACGGAAAAGCCCGATCTAGAAACTGCCGAAAGCTTCCTCGCTCAAGGGGGATATTGTTGGAACAGTGGGATTTTTGTTTGGTCTTTAAAGAACATCTCGCAGGCATTCTCAGACCACCTCCCAGACATGAACGCTTCCTTCGTGGGGGCAGGACTCTCCGGACTCTCTGGCGAAGTCGACTCCATCTACGATGCTTGCGAATCGATCTCAATCGACTACGGCATCCTCGAACGTGCCGACAACGTTTCAGTGATTTCATGCGATTTCGGGTGGTCAGATCTAGGCACCTGGACATCGCTTGCAAGCCATATACCTCTTGACTCATCTGGAAATGGCGTTTCTGGGTCCAGCCTTGTAACATCGCAATCATCCGGCAACGTTGTCATTGGGGATGCGAAAAAACTAGTCGCTCTTCGAGGCCTGAACGACTTTATCGTCGTCGACACAGATGACGCTCTATTGATTTGTCCTAAAACAGACGAACAATGGGTAAAAGAGCTAGTCGGAGGACTTGACGATACTCGAAAGTAGGGAGTGGAGGTACTCTACCTCCCGATCATATCGCCAGGGACTACCCAAGCGTCATATTCATCTGCTGTAAGGTAACCTAGAGAAAGAGCGGCCTGGCGAAGGGTAGTGCCTTCGGTGTGAGCTTTGCCTGCGATTTCGGCAGATTTGTAGTAACCTATTTTTGTGTTGAGGGCCGTAACGAGCATAAGGCTGTTGTCTACTAGAGCGGCGATACGCGGTTCGTTAGCTGTGATGCCTTCTACGCAGTTCGTAGCGAAAGAAAGGGCGCCGTCGCCGAGGAGGCGGGCCGATTCGAGGATGTTGCGAGCCATCATAGGCTTGAATACGTTGAGCTCGTAGTGACCTTGGGTACCGCCTACGGCTATGGCGACATCATTACCGATAACTTGGGCGCAAACCATAGTTAGCGCCTCGCACTGAGTAGGGTTGACCTTTCCGGGCATGATGGAAGAGCCGGGCTCGTTAGCGGGGAGTTGGAGTTCGCCGATGGCGGAACGTGGGCCCGAGCCCATCATTCGGATGTCGTTAGCGATCTTGTTTAGGGAGACCGCGAGCTGGCGGAGGGCGCCATGAGATTCTACGACCGCATCGTGGGCGGCGAGGGCCTCGAACTTGTTAGGGGCGGTAATGAATGGGTGGTTCGTAGATGAGGCGATATGGGCGGCGACTTTTTCGGAGTAGCCGGGAGGGGTATTGATACCGGTCCCGACTGCGGTTCCTCCTAGAGCAAGCTCAGATAGGTGAGCGAGGGAGGAACGGAGGGAGCGCATTCCGTAGTCTAGCTGAGCGACATAACCTGAGAACTCCTGCCCGAGGGTGAGCGGGGTAGCGTCCATAAGGTGTGTGCGACCGATTTTTACTATAGAGTCGAACTCCTCGGATTTAGATTGGAGGGCTTGACGAAGTCTCTCGATACCTGGTAGAGTAGTTTCTAGGATGAGGGTGTAAGCTGCGACATGCATTGCTGTCGGGAATGTATCGTTCGAAGATTGACTCTTATTAACGTCGTCGTTAGGGTGGACTGGTCGAGTTCCCTGACCGAGAGTACCTCCCGTAAGTTGATGACAACGATTTGCTACAACTTCGTTTACGTTCATGTTCGACTGGGTTCCCGAACCAGTTTGCCAAATAACAAGCGGGAATTGATCGTCGTGCTTACCGTCTAGAATTTCTGCACAAGCTGTAGATATGAGGTCTCGGATTTCTTTAGATAGGATTCCACACTCGCAGTTCGTGATGGCAGCCGCACGCTTTAGGTGTGCGAAAGCATAAACTATTTCGAGAGGCATCGAAGATGGATCTCCGATACGGAAATTGTTGCGAGAGCGTTCGGTTTGGGCTCCCCAAAGGACATTTGACGGAACTTGAACTTCTCCAAGGGTGTCTTTTTCAATACGGAAATCTGTCGAGATATCTGACATAGTGTGGGTGGATTATTCGGGGGTTGCGTTTGCGGCGGCGCCTGCTTGCATAAGGAATGCTTTAAGGAAACCGTCGATTTCGCCGTTCATAACGGCATCTACGTTTGAGGTTTCGTGACCAGTGCGTACGTCCTTGACCATTTTATATGGCTGCATAACGTAAGATCGGATTTGAGAACCCCACTCGATTTTCTTTTTTCCCGCTTCGATTTCGTCGCGAGCTTCGTTGAGACGAGCACGTTCGAGTTCGAAAAGTTGGGATTTGAGAAGTTGCATCGCCTTCTCTCGGTTACCGAGTTGGGATCTAGTTTCTGTATTCTCGATTACGATACCTGTAGGAGCGTGACGTACACGAACACCTGTTTCAACTTTGTTTACGTTTTGGCCTCCAGCACCTCCAGAACGGAAGGTGTCCCAAGTGATATCCGCGGGATTCACATGGATTTCTATGGTATCATCGACGAGGGGGTAGACGTAAACTGAAACGAACGAGGTATGGCGGCGGGCCTGGGAATCGAAGGGGCTAATGCGGACTAGGCGGTGTACGCCGTTCTCGCCCTTGAGCATTCCGTATGCGAACTCGCCTTCAAATTCTAATGTTACTTGCTTGATGCCGGCAGGGTCGCCCTCTTGAAGTTGAAGTTCACGGACTTTGAATCCTGCCTTATCGCCATACATTCGGTACATGCGCATCAGCATTGATGCCCAGTCACAACTTTCAGTTCCTCCAGCACCTGAAGTAATTTGCATAACGGCGTTGAGGGAGTCCTCTTCTGATGAAAGCATGTTTTGAAACTCGAGGGCCTCGATTGCTTTGAGGGATTCAGCGTAGGCAGCGTCAACTTCGGCAGGTTCTTCCTCACCAGCTTTCATGAATTCGAAAAGGACAGAGAGGTCCTCAACCTGCGTTGCGCACTCGTCGAATTTCGTGACCCAGGTCTTTTTTGAGCGGATCTGCTTCATCACTTGCTCTGCCTTTTTGGAATCATTCCAAAACTCAGGATCGTGAGTTTGTTTCTCATCCTCATTTACCTCCATCCTCTTATGCTCAATGTTTAAATAACCACGAAGGTCTTCGACACGAACAGCAAGGGCTTCGATGGAGTCAATAGTAAGCATGCTGTAAAAGTAGCTAACTTAAGATTGTAAGGGAGTGACTAAAGTGGAGATAATTAAATCCAGTGGGAACCCCCGGGATTGAAGGTGGCGTATAAGACGGGGTTTATTCGTTGCGAGCTCTTGCGGGTGAGTTATTTTACGTGAGGAAATTACCTCACGCAGCTTTTTTGAGACAATATCAGGAGTGAGAACTTCTAAAGCTGACGAAATTTCTGACGATGTGCAGCCTTTTTCATAAAGGCCTTTTCTAATCTTTAAAGGCCCCCAATTCTTAAGAATGAAATGGTCGTGAGTGAAGGCAGAAAGAAAACGGGTTTGGTTTACAAAGTCAGTAGATTCAAGGTGTTCAAGATATTGTTGAGCATCCGATGCTAAGACCTCCCATTCCGATAATCTCTTAAGCACTTCTGCCCTTGAACGCTCGCTTCTAGCGCACCAACGCCTGATTTTTTCTTCCCAATTCATTATTTGCTTCAAAATTATCTCCAAAGGTGGCTCTAGATAGACGATATTTGCAAGACTAATAACACCCATTTTATAACCGTTATGCGGTCTGAACTTTTGCAACGTATCCAAGATCTACTCGGAAACGAAGATCTGGAAGCCATCCGAAAGGATGTGCGCAGTGCCATACAATCCTTCCACGCCCTCACACAAGATGAGGTTCGTCGCCAACGCGATGTTTGGGAAAAAGAAGAGCACGAACTCGACGAATCATTTATTTACAGCCCTTCGGAAGAAGAAGCTCTCGTGGAAGAACTCTCTAAGAGTTTCAAGGAGAGAGAGAAAGCTTATAAGGCTAAGATAGCTGAGGAACAAAGAGGAAATTTGGTCTTGAAAGAAGCGCTACTTGAGAAACTTCGCAACACTATTCAGGAAGAGGAGAATATCGGTAAAGCTTTCAGCGCCTTCAATGAAGTCCGTGAAGAATGGGAAGGACTGGGGGATGTTCCTGGTGATCGTTACAAGGAAATTCATGACGAATATCATCGTCTCAGAGATGAGTTTTTCTACAACATCAACATTTACAAGCAGCTTCAAGAGCACGATTTACAGATAAATCACAAGAAGAAACTTGCTTTAATTGAGCAAGCGAAGGAGATTGAGGCAATAGAGGATTTAAAACTGAAAGAAAAGTCGGCTCGTGAAATACAGAAGCTGTGGTTAGACATAGGGCCATCTCCTCGTGAGACGTACCAAGAGATGTCTGATACCTTTTTCAGTATTACTAGACCTGTTTTCGATGAGGTTAAAGCTCATTATGATAAAATCCGCGAAGGGTTCGTTGAGCATAAGGTTGCTAAAGAAGCATTGATTGAAAAGCTAAGAAACTTGCTCACAGAAGAAGTTGAAGCGGGTCATAAAGCTTGGCAAGTAGTTACGAAAACCGTAATTGAGATGCAGAATGGCTGGAAAGATATCGGCTTTGCTGGAAAAGAACACAATGAAGCTCTTTGGAAACAATTCCGTGAGCTTTCTGATGTTTTCTTCGGGAAGAAGCAAGTCTTCTACGACAAGATGAAAGAGGAGGGAAAGGATGCGAAAAAAGAAAAGCTAAGTTTATGTGAGAAGGCCGAAGGGTTGAAGGATAACACCGACTGGAAGAATACTACTCTGGCTATGCTAGAGTTGCAGAAGAATTGGAAATCTGCTGGCACTTGTCCTCCTGGAGATGAGCATAGACTTTGGAAACGTTTTCATAAAGCTCAAGACGTATTCTTCAAAGCGAAAAAAGCACAGTTCGCAGATAGAAACGCTGAAGAAAAAGTGAATTTGGGCTTGAAGAGTACTCTACTTGAAAAGGTTGAAGGGTTCGTGATTTCTGACAATAGAGCTGGGGATTTGAATACTTTGAAAGAGTTTTCTGGAGAGTGGCGTAAGATTGGATTCGTGCCTCGCAAAGCGTTTGAGGGAATCTCAGATCGTTTTACTAAAGCAATGGATAAGCATTACGATGCGTTAAGTGCTCAGAGATCTGAGCGTTCTGTTGCTAGCTATCAGAATCGAATCGATAAGCTTTCAAGGGGTGGGAATGGTGGTGGTGGTGGGAATGATTTACGCCGTGAGCAAGCTATTCTTCGTGACAAGATAAATCGTCTTAACACTCGTATAATCCAAACCGAGGAGAATATGGAGCGATTCACCGGAAAGGGAGCCCAGTCGATTAGAGATCACGCCGAGAAGTCTATTAAGTCCTATAAACTAGAGGTAGAGGAGATAAAAGCTAAGCTGAAGATGTTGCGCGAGGCTTCCGTGAGTTAGTACGAGGGTTTCCTGAATTTACTGCGAATCTGATCGTCCTACACTGGCTTGGCCTGCATGCCCTCCTATCCACTTTTTCCCTTTATTTACGGGAATGTTTTCTGGTAAGGGAAGTACGTTGTAATCATTTTCTGCTAGCCACTTTAGATATTGTGGTAGAGCGTACAATAATCGAGGGGCGGCTTTGTCGTTATCGTGAAAAACGACAATCGAGCCGGGGCGAGTGAGCTTTTTTAGGGACTTTAGACAATCGAAGCCTGAACGAGATCTGTCGAAGTCGCCAGATAGAACGTCCCACATTACTACTTGAGTTCTCGCAGTTAGAGCTTTCACTTGTTTAGGGGTGATTCGACCATATGGCGGGCGGAATCTACGTGTGCTACCGAGTTCTTCTTCGCATTCGAGATAAGATCGTAGGTACGACTTTCTAGAAGTGGACCATCCGCTCTCATGTCCTTGACTATGATTTGCTATTTCGTGACCCGCAAATCTTAATTTTTGAACGATTTCTGGATGTTTTGCCGCTTGTTTACCGACACAAAAAAAGGTCGCTCTTAAATCGCCCGCTTCTTTGAGTCTTTCCATAACCCAAGGAGTTAGATGAGGATGGGGGCCATCGTCAAAGGTTAAGTAAACATTCTTTTTAGTGTCCCTAGAAGGAACACGCCAGAGAACTGACTTAACCATATTGTGTATCGATTGGGGTGTACGGTCCATTAGCATACATTTACCATTAGTCTACATTTAATTGACGCAAAAAATCTATTCGGGTTGCCTCTTGTTTAACTTTACGCGCCAATATGGAATACGATTTTCGCAGCATAGAAAAGCAGTGGCAAGGGGTTTGGTCTGAAAAAAAATCTTACGAGGTGAAAGAATCGGGGGAAAAGCCCAAATTCTACGCCTTAGATATGTTTCCGTACCCATCCGGAGCCGGATTACACGTGGGACACCCACTGGGGTACATCGCATCAGACGTGATCGCGCGGTACAAGAGGCACTGCGGGTTCAACGTGCTGCACCCAATGGGGTTTGATAGCTTCGGATTGCCGGCGGAACAATACGCGATTGCGACAGGACAGCACCCTGCTATTACGACGGAAACGAATATTACTCGTTATCGTGAGCAAATGAAGCAAATCGGGTTCGCGTTCGATTGGAGTCGAGAGATTCGTACATCGGAGCCGTCGTACTATAGATGGACGCAATGGATTTTCGGGAAGTTATTTGAAAGTTGGTACGACGTTGAGGCCGGGCGAGCTAAGCCACTGTCGGAGTTAGAAGAGGCGTTTTCGAACAATGGGAATTATTCTATAACTGCTTCTTGCGACGATGAATGGTGGAAAGGCCTAGATATGAGTCTGTTCCCTCACTTCGGAGAGCACTTTGCGGGGACTTTTACGGCTACTGACTGGAATTCTATGTCCAAACAAGCACGTAATGCCATCCTTATGCAATTCCGTCTTGCTTATCTCGCTAATTCCGAGGTGAATTGGTGTCCCGAGTTAGGTACGGTTCTGGCTAATGACGAAGTAAAAGACGGTTTATCGGAAAGAGGAGGGCATCCCGTTGAGAAGAAAACGATGCGCCAATGGATGATGCGCATTACAGCTTATGCCGACAGATTGATTTCCGGTCTTGAAGAAGTAAACTGGACGGACAGTATTAAGGAAGCCCAAAGAAATTGGGTCGGTCGCTCCGAGGGAGCTTCGGTACGTTTTTCAGGTGCGGGTTCAGCAAGTGATTGCGTTGTCGATGTATTTACAACTAGACCCGACACCTTGTACGGGGTGAGCTTTATGGTTCTCGCTCCAGAGCATAAGCTCGTAACGAACTTTACTTCGGACGTGAATAAAGCTGCCGTTGAGGAATACGTCTTGACCGCTTCTCGCAAAAGTGAGCGCGAACGTCAAGGGGAAAAAGAAATTTCGGGAATAGCTCTTGGAGGAAGCGTTATCCACCCATTAACAGGTCGCGAAATTCCAGTTTATATAGCAGAGTATGTACTAGCAGGTTACGGAACTGGGGCGATTATGGCTGTACCGGCTGGAGATGAACGCGACTGGAAATTCGCTCAACATTTCTCAATCGAAATCCCAGATATTTTCGAAGGGTACGACACAAACACCGAGGTCTGCAGTAATGACACCGCACAGCTAAAAAATTCCGGTTCACTCGACGGGCTTGCAAAAAAACTGTCTGTCCCTGCCGCATTAGACCTACTGGAAAAAGACGGATTCGGCGAGAGACGTATTAATTACCGTTTACGAGACGCTGTTTTTTCTCGCCAACGATACTGGGGAGAACCCTTCCCTATCTACTACGTGAACGACATCCCTCAACTTATCGAGGAAGAGACCGTAACCCTTCCCACAGTAGATGCTTACTTACCGACTACTGATGGTGAACCACCTTTAGCTCGAGCGAAACGTGAAGATTGGCCCGTATTTAAAGGAGACCGAATGGAGACGAACACTATGCCGGGTTGGGCTGGGTCGTCTTGGTACTTCCTCCGCTACATGGACCCCAACAACAATAAAGAGTTCTGCGCGCGCGAGAAATCCGATTATTGGGGGCAGGTCGATTTGTACGTTGGCGGCGCGGAACACACGACTGGGCACTTGTTGTATTCTAGGTTTTGGACCAAATTTTTATGCGATTTAGACCTAATCTCTTTCGACGAACCCTTCAAAACCATGATTAATCAGGGGATGATTCTAGGGAGGTCTAGCTTCGTTTACCGAATTCAAGGGACAGAGAAGTTCGTTACATTCGAGAAAAGGAAGGACTTTAAGACTCAGAGGTTACATGTTGATATTGCGCTTGTAGATAATGATAAGCTCGACCTTGAGGGATTCCGCAAGTGGAGAGTAGAGTTCGCAAATGCAGAGTTCGTACTTGGAGAAGACGATACATATACGTGTGGTCATGAGGTTGAGAAGATGTCAAAATCGAAGTACAACGTCCAAACCCCTGACGAGCTCGTTGAAAAGTACGGGGCCGACACCCTTCGTTGCTACGAAATGTTCCTTGGGCCTCTCACGCAATCTAAACCGTGGGATACTCAAGGTATCTCGGGAGTACATAACTTCCTTCGCAAAATCTCGCGTCTTATCGACTCGGCATCAGACATCGATCCTTCGAAACCAGAACTTCGAATCGTTCACCAAGCTATCGATAAAGTAACAACCGACTTAGAACGACACGCCTTTAATACAGTAGTAAGTGCCCTGATGATCGCTGTGAACGAACTCAACGATCTCGACACGCCACGCTCCTTCAGTGCTTTACGGCCCCTCATAACCTTGCTCAGTCCGTACGCTCCGCACCTAGCCGAAGAAGTATGGACCAAGATTGGCGGCGCAGGCCTTGTGATCGATTCGGTTTGGCCTAAAGCGAACCCCGCATACCTCATCGCAGACGAAGTCGTTTACCCCGTTTCATTCAACGGCAAAGTGCGATTCAAACTCACTCTACCCACAGCCACTTCTAAGGACGAAATCGAGACTCTAGTCCTCGCCGACGACCGCACGAAAAAGCAGATGGACGGACGCGAAATTCGCAAAGTAATTGTCGTTCCTGGGAGAATAGTTAACATAGTTTGCTAGATTATCAATTATATTATTATATATAGTTTGATAATTAACCATTTGATTTACAACGTTTTGATTAACATCACTACTTAGATAACCCTATTATACGCTTCGACTAAACACATTATTTAGTCGACGTATCTAATTATGAGTTATCTTTGGCGTTATGCTCTTTAATCTCTTTTTAATGCGCGGGCCATCATTCAATGCTCCGAATTCAAATTATTCCGCAATAAAAAGAAACTAAAAAATATCCTAAAAACGACGTTCTATCAAACACTTGTACAATGCGATTTAATATTAGTATCATCCTTGCTTTATTTTGTTTAAGCAGCATTTTTGCTCAAAACAGTCCTTTAGCTCCAGGTATTTTCATGCCTGCACCTGAAGGTTACTGGTTAGGCGCAGAAGAAGTCACCACACATATTGGAGGTTCACTAGATGGCCAAACAACATGGAGGCTTTATATCAACTGTCTCAACGAGACTGACTATTTATCTTCTGTTTCAGGAGATGACGAACACGTTTTCGAACTGAACTCTACTACATCTTGGCATCAAGATCCACTAGGTGTAACATTTGGATCCGAGGCAAATACAGCCTTTTACGCTATTTTCCCTGACTTGGCTTTCGATAGTTGGCTCACCATTGGTGCTGAAAACTCTTCGGATGGAGTAACCGTTAGTTCGGTGACCGGTGAAACTGATCCATTTGCGGACTTCGCCGCTGGTAATAACATGATTATTAATGATGCGACGGGTGCTGCTTGGTTCTCACCTTTCCCTGGTGCTGGAGCTACTGACCTACCTTCATTTGCCGGAGCTGACTTGAAAATTTTAGTCGCTCAGCTTACTACTGATGGTGATATTTCAGGCCAAATGCAGCTTCAGATTTTTATGAATGCTGATCAAAGTCAAGAGTGGCGAGACGTTCTACCAATTTTATTCTCTAATCCTCTTGGGTGTACTGATGCAACAGCTTGCAACTATGATATTGAAGCAACTGTGGACGATGGTTCTTGTGTAAACATAGCTGAAGGAGAGTGTGATTGTGACGGAAACGTCCTAGACGAGTGTGGTGTTTGTGGTGGAGCTGGAATCGCAGAAGGCGCTTGTGACTGTGACGGAAACGTTCTAGACGAGTGTGGTGTTTGTGGTGGAGCTGGAATCGCGGACGGTGCTTGTGATTGTGACGGAAACGTTCTTGACGAGTGTGGTGTTTGTGGTGGTGGTGGAATCGCAGAAGGCGCTTGTGACTGTGACGGAAACGTCTTAGACGAGTGTGGTGTTTGTGGTGGAGGTGGAATCGCGGACGGTGATTGTGATTGTGACGGAAACGTCCTAGATGCATTAGGAGTATGTGGAGGATCTTGTTTAGCTGATATCGACGCCGACGGGATTTGTGATGATGTTGATGACTGCGTAGGCGCTCTTGACGAGTGTGGCGTATGTAATGGTGACGGTGCTATCTATGAGTGTGGATGTTCTGACACTCCTGCAGGAGACTGTGATTGTGATGGAAACCAACTAGATGCTCTAGGAGTATGTGGTGGCGACTGTACTACTGATGCTGATGCTGACGGGGTTTGTGACGATGTTGACGACTGCGTAGGCGCTCTTGATGAGTGTGGCGTATGTAACGGAGAAGGAGCTGTCTACGAGTGTGGTTGTTCAGACATCCCAGCAGAAGACTGTGATTGTGATGGAAACCAACTAGATGCTCTAGGAGTATGTGGTGGAGATTGTTCTGCAGACGGAAACGGAAACGGAATCTGTGATGACCTTGAAATATATGGTTGTACTGACATCCCTGCTTGTAACTATGACTCTACTGCTAATATTGATGATGGGTCTTGTATCTATGCTGCTCCTGGTTACGATTGTGATGGGAACCCAAGTGGTTGTGACGGATGTGAGCCAGTATTCACTACTGATATCTCTGACTATTCTGTTCAGTGTGAGGAAGACTTACCTGGATCTTGTGATTTAACTGTTGAAGCTATTAACCCATGTACTGGAGATAACGTTGAAGTTGTGTGCCAATACAACCAAGCAATGTCTAGCACTATCACTAACAATGCAGAAACTGCATACGGTCCTGGTGCCGATGGTGCGTTCCGTATATACGGTCTTGGTTCTATGTATGGCATTGCTGCAAGTGACTACTTCATTGAAGTATCTCCTCTTGAACTAGTTCGTTATCCTGCAACAGGAACTGCTCGTCTTACAGGTGAAATTGCTTGTATGGATGATGCATCCCAAACCTTTGCTGTCGATATTTTCTTCGAAAACGAACAAAATGCTATTCCGTGGTTAGCAGAATCTAACTACCATACTCTATTAACAGCATGGAACTGTGAAGTTGATCCTGCGGCTATTACCGTTTACGATCTTCAAAACACTATTTCTCGCCTTACAGGTACTGGTTCTTTAGAGGGCCAAATCTACCTCGACCACATGCCTGTATCTCTATCTAAGAGGTTCCAACTAGGTGTTGGTGGAAACAACCATAACTGTGGTTATGGACTAGGGGGTTGGTTCGCTTGGGAAGGTACCATCGAAGGGCAGTCTGTATCTGGACTATCTGGAGATATTATCGTTGACCTTGACGAAGACGTATTCTTAGATGTACAATGTGGTGGAGAATTCGCTGACATTGTTTATGCTGCGATTGACCCAAGTTGTGGTTTCACAACGGTTGTAACTCAGCATATAACACGTAATGATACTCAAGCCCCAGTATTTACTGTAGGCCCTGCAGACATTACTGTAGAATGTGACGCTGTCCCTACTGCTGCTGATCCATCTGAGTTAGCTGCTGAGGACAACTGTATAGATCTTGACGCACCTGTAGAAATAACTTACGACGGTGAATTCAGAATAGATGGCGATTGTCCTGACAGCTATGAGCTTATTAGGCGTTGGACTGCTTCTGACTGTACTGGAAACTCAAGCATTTGGGAACAGTCTGTACTTGTTCAGGACACAACAACACCTTCAATTGACCCAGCTTCTGCTGATGTAACGGTCGAGTGTGACGGATCTGGCAACCTTGATGCTCTTGGAGCTTGGTTAGACTCAAATGGAGGAGCTTCCGCTTCTGATAATTGTGGTAACATTACTTGGAGTAATGACTTTACGTCTATGTCTGACGACTGCGGAGCTACTGGCTCTACGACAGTAGTGTTCACAGCTTCTGACGATTGTGGAAATACTTCGACTACATCATCTTCATTCACTATCGAGGATACTATAGCGCCTGAGTTTGGTGATGAATTACCAGAAACTACACTTCCTTGTGATGACCAAGATGTGATAACAGTTGACGCTACAGATGAATGCAGTGACATTTCAATTACATATATTGATGTTCCTGTTAGCGGAGGTTGTGTATCTCCTATTGGGACTCTTTTGCGTACTTACACTGCAACTGATGAATGTGGTAATAATACTTCTTTAGACCAAATCATTGTTCTTATTGACGCAGTTGCTCCAGTAATCACTAGCTGGCCAGCTGACTATACTGCGGAGTGTTCTGACGAGCACCCATTTGATACTGCGGCAGAAGCCACTGATAACTGTGATTCTGCTCCTGTGTTTACTATATCTACTGATACTATCGCAGGTGATTGCATAGGAAACTTCACAATTCTACGCACATTTACTGCGACAGACCACTGTGATAATGCTTCTTTTGTAATTCAGACTATCACAATACAGGACACAACTGCTCCTGCATTTTCTGATGTCCCTGCAGATTATACGGCAGAGTGTTCTGACGAGCATCCCTTTGATGCCGTTTCAGCTTCTGACTTATGTGGAACAACTGATATTACTTATGCCACAGATACTATCGCTGGCTCTTGTATCGGAGATTACACCATTATTCGCACTTTCACTGCTACTGACGATTGTGGAAATGTCTCGATAGCTGAGCAGGTAATTTCAATTGTAGATACAACTGGACCTGAATTCACTTCTATTCCATCAGACTACACAGCTGAGTGTTCTGACGAGCATCCTTTCGGCTCATCTTCAGCTAGTGATAACTGTGGTACTGTTGTAATTACAGAGGCAACTGATACAATCCAAGGTGATTGTATAGGAAACTTCCAAATTATACGTGTATTCACAGCTACTGACGATTGTGGTAACGCAACGAGTGCAACACAGACAATTACTATTGTTGACACGACAGCTCCTGTATTCGATGAGTACGAGAACTATGAAATTGTTGCTTGTGATTACTTAACCGATCCTAATGATCCGACTCAACTTCCAATCGTAGCACAGGATAATTGCGGAATAATTTCTTACTCAGTAAGTAGCTCACTAATGTCTGGAGGATGTCTAGGTGTTTGGATGAGGATTTGGACTGCAACTGATGATTGTGGAAACTCTTCAATAGCTGAGCAGTTCGTTTCATTAACTGACTTCGTTGCTCCTACTTTAGAAATCCCTGCTGATTACACAAGTACTCTTGATGAGAATTGTACAGCAGACATTGACGTTTCTATAACAGGTCAAGCGACTGCTTATGATAACTGTGGACCTATTTGGGATGACCAAATAGAGATTACTTTCTCTGATGAGCTAGTCTCATACGACTGCGCTGCAGACGATGATCTTACGGAGGGATCGCATACAATTCACCGTACTTGGACCGCAATGGACGCTTGTGAAAACACAACTGTTCTAGTTCAAATTATTACTCTACTCGATGAAATCGCTCCTACAACTTCAATTGAAGATGTAAGCTTAACGTGTGAGGAATATGACGCTGCTACAGAATTCGGTGCACACACCGAATTAGACAACTGTGATTCTGATGTTTCATACACTTGGGTGAATGACTCACTTGTTAACGTTCAGGGAACTGGATGTTACCAAGCGCTAAGAACTTACACTTGGATTGACGACTGTGGAAACGAAACTGCACACCAGCAGACTATCACCGTTTACGATAACGTTGCTCCTGTAATGACTGGGGATATCGAAATCACAATCGCTTGTGATGAGTATCCTGATTACAACACATACGTTACAGCAGACGATAACTGTGGTGGTGCTGTAGAAATAACTTTCGTAGACCAAGAGGTAAGCGGTGGTTGTGTTCATCCAGTAGGAATGTACATGCGTACATACACTGCGACTGATGATTGTGGCAACAGCTCAATCTTCGAGCAGTTCCTTCGTTTAGTTGACGAAACTGCCCCTGAATTCACATATGTCCCTGCTGACTACACTATCGAGTGTAGCGATGAGCTAATTCTTGAGCTTGCAGAGGCAACTGACAACTGTGCAACAGCTGTTATTATCATTACCGAGGAAGCAACTCCTGGAGCTTGTAATGGTGAATACACACTTGTACGTACATTCACTGCTGAAGATGATTGTGATAACTACACTGTAGCTTCTCAAACAATTACCATTGTTGATACAAATGGACCTTCATTCGATACTGTCCCTGAAGATTACACTATTGAGTGTAGCGAAGCGCTTATCTTAGATATGGCTACTGCTTCTGATCTTTGTAGTGCTACATCTGTTGAGGTTACATCCATCGAAATTGCAGGTGATTGTGATAACGAGTACACTCTGATTCGCACTTTCTCAGCTACTGATGAGTGTGGTAACATCACTCTTGTAGACCAAACCATTTCTATAGTTGACACGACAGCTCCTGAGTTCACGTTCATCCCTGCAGATTACACTGCAGAGTGTTCTGACGAACTTACTCTAGAGCTTGCTACAGCTACCGATAACTGTGGTTCTGTAGAAATTACTATAGAGGAAAGTTCAGCTAACGATACAGATTGCCCACAAGCATACGTTCTAACACGTGTCT
>JYMV01026013.1_pt1 | contig 63825 bp, 57 predicted proteins | sample 338911 | NCBI WGS metagenome assembly JYMV01 (sample SAMN03354496, study PRJNA234377) | hydrothermal vent metagenome | biome: Deep sea; feature: Hydrothermal plumes at the Eastern Lau Spreading Center, Western Pacific Ocean; material: Seawater | place: Tonga | collected 2009 | depth 2000 m m | reverse complement strand
CCAAGAGTGTTGAGCGATTTCGACAACCCCTGGGGCGAGCTGGAGCAACTGTTTGACCGGGTCTTCAACATGGCGCCGTCAAGGACTTTCGGAGCAGTTGATCGTTTCTCACCCGTCCTTGATGTGCACGAAACAGACAAAGAATTTCAAATCAACTTAGAAGTGCCAGGAATGACAGAAAAGGATATCGATATCTCGGTGTCTAAGGATGCTCTAGTGATTAGCGGCGAGAAAAAAGAAGAGAAGGAGGAAAATTCGAAAGGCATTTATCGAATGGAAAGAAAGTACGGCTCTTTCAGCAGATCAATTCCTCTGCCTGAAAACGGCATCGACACGGACAAAGCAGAGGCTTCTTACAAGAATGGAGTTCTCTCGATCAAACTGCCGAAGGCGCCGGGCTACAAGGAAAGTGTGAGAAAGATTCCGGTGGTCTCTAACCACGGAGGAAACGGCAACAGCTGATCTGAATAAGGAGGCTGAATGACACCCGGACCTGACGCAATCAAAAGGCAGGACTTTCTTGCTTCGCTCGTCATATTTCTTGTGGCATTGCCGCTGTGTATGGGCGTTGCTATTGCTTCCGGCATGCCGCCGGCAGCCGGGCTCTTGACCGGCATTATCGGAGGGCTAATTGTAGGCGCAGTGTCCGGGTCGCCCTTCCAAGTGAGCGGACCAACTGTCAGCTTGGCTCTCATTGTCTGGGAGATAGTGCAACACTTCGGGCCTGCGGCATTGGGAGTGATTGTGCTACTTTCCGGGGTTCTCCAAATAGGCTTTGGAGTCCTGCGCTGGGGGCGCATTTTCCGAGCCGTTTCGCCAGCTGTTGTGCAGGGAATGCTTTCCGGCATCGGTCTTCTAATCCTAGTCAGCCAATTCCATGTGATGCTCGATGCCAAGCCAAAAGGCACGGGGCTGGACAATTTGCTGGCAATTCCCGAAATTCTTTGGCGCGTAGTTACACTCAACGACGGCTCGCACGAGACAGCTGCATTGATCGGATTGCTTACTATTCTGATTATTGTCTGCTGGGAAAAAATGCCTATTGAAAAACTTCGGAGTGCTGTCCCTCCCACTCTTGTGGCGGTGATCGTTGCCACAGCTGTCTCCACACTGCTAAATCTGGAGGTCAATCGGGTACAGTTGCCTGAGAACCTCCTATCCGCGCTGCGCTTGCCAGAATTTGCCACCGTCAATACTCTTGGCTGGTCACTTCTGCAGCAAGCGCTTCTGATTGCGCTGGTGGGCAGCGCCGAGACTTTGCTCACCGCGAATGCTATCGACCGCATGGTACCTGGGCACAAGAGCAAGTACGACAGAGAGCTTGTAGCGCAGGGCATCGGTAATACCGTATGCGGTGTCATCGGTGCTCTGCCCGTGGCCGGCGTCATCGTGCGCAGTTCCGTCAATGTGAAAGCCGGTGCTCAAACAAGGGCGTCGACTGTTCTTCACGGTGTGTGGCTGCTGTTGTTCACAATCATCTTCCCGTTTGTCTTGCGCCTCATACCTGCCGCGACTCTGGCAGCATTGCTGGTTTATACCGGTTACAGGCTGATCGATGTCAGAGCGGCGCAGCGCATCGCGCAATACGGCAAGTCAGAACTCCTTATCTTTGCAGTCACAGCATTCTCCATTCTTGTCAGCGACCTCTTCACAGGAGTGATTGTCGGCATGACACTAAGCGCCTTGAAGCTGCTGTATGTCTTCTGCAAACTCGATATTCACAAGACAATTGTCGACGGCAGGATAACGCTCAAGCTGGTCGGCGCTGCTACATTCTTGAGCCTGCCAAAGCTAGCTGACGCTCTGGAGAGCCTGCCGGCTGACACCGAGCTTCACGTTGACTTCTCGCGTCTCACTTATATAGATCATGCATCGCTCGATATGCTCATGAACTGGGAAGACCAGTACAAGAGCCAGGGTGGAACTCTCACAATCGACTGGGGTGTTCTGCAAGCCAGATTCAAGGGGCTCGAAAAATCAGATGCCCTAGCAGGAACAGCGTGATTGAAATCCAAGCCAGCCCCCAATGAAATAGAGCGTCAAGCGCTAGAACTGCGAGCAGATAACGGCAATGTAGGATTTAGACATTCTCTCGAATCATATTACGCGCTGGGGTACTGGATTTCCGCTACCAGGGCAAGGCAAGGACAACGTTCGAAGAGGTGCAAACGACGAATCGTTAATATTCAGACTTAGCCAATCGGAATCCCCGATTATGAGAGCATTTGACTAGGTTGCCATGAATGCATGCGATAACATGGCACTCTGCTAACTTTCCAAGCTATTTGTAGGCACGGATTTTATGGGAAAGACAATCAAAGCTCTCGCGATGTCAGGAGCACTTTGCACTCTTGTGGGAACTGCTTTCGCACAAGAATCGAATGCTAATCAGCCGGTTATCTCTGGCGACGTCGCAAATACAACAGAGAAGAGCAAAAAGTCGAACAAGCCGAAGGTGGGCATTGTTAGGCGCATGCTTCAGCCTGTTACCGAGCTGCAGACTCAAAGTATCAAATTGCAAGAGCAGATTGTTAAGCTCGAACGCCCCATAGAGAGCCTCCATCCGCCAGTTACAGAGCTTTCTAATCGAGTGTTTGCTGTAAATTCTCAGTTGGTTCGTCTCCAAAAGAACATTGATGAGATTCAAGACGAGCTGACGCAAGTCCGTTCGGACATTAGATCTGTCCGTCCACAACTCACTAGCTTAGCGAAGCCCATCAGCTCCCTCCAAGAGCCTCTGACAAAGCTGCATAAACCTATTTCCGAACTTGCAGCACCGATCTCAAAATTGCAACTTGAAGTGACAGATTTCAAAGGACAGTTTGTCGGTCTCAAAGAACAGATGACTCGGTTGGAAAAACCGCTGGTAGAGGTTAACGGACAAGTCAGCAAGCTGGAGCGCCCCCTCAACGAGCTTGGAAAGCCCATCCTCACTTTTCAAAAAGAAGTTGTAGAACTGAAATCACAGTTGGGTGAATTGATTGCAACGGTCAAAACAATGACGACCTACATCTTGTTTGCGACAGTCTGCTTTGGCACTTTACTCGTGATTGCTTCGCTGGTTGGGACTGTGCTTACTTGGAACATCTTGACGCGAAATCTGTTTCGCCTGAAAGAAATCGAATTTCCCCGAGCTGCTGTCAGCGAACAGCCAAAGAGAGAACTCGCCGGCAAACGGTGAGTTTCAGCTCAGAAAAGCCCATCTTATATACAAACACGGCGCAAGTGACGTCGTCGTAATCTTTTAATCTTAGCCCGGACGGCGAATGGCGCCAACTCTCGCTGCGCACCTTGCGGAAATAACTATTACGAGGGTTTCGGTCTGCATCGAATTGTGTGTACAGTGCAAGTAGCAGATGTTGTCAGTCAACTTCGCTATCAGGAGTCCCCGCGAAGATGAATAAGACGATTAAAGCTATCTTGGCGGCAACAGTTGTTGCTAATGTACATATGCTGCCATGCATGGCGGGCGAGTTTTCTCCTTCTGCCTCAGTGCACCACGATCTAAACAAGACAGAGCCAAGCCCAAGTGTTGCCCTGGCTCTCGGTGGTGGTGGCGTACGTGGTGCGGCTCATATAGGAGTGCTGCGGGTTCTTCAGGAAGAGGGAATTCCGATAGATTATATTGTCGGCAACAGCATGGGCGCTGTTGTTGGCGGGCTCCACAGTGCAGGCGTTCCACTGGACGACATTCAGTCAATCCTTGCAGATGGCTCTTTTGTGAGTGCATATTTGCCGCGCTTTCTTTGGTGCAGAATTATGCTTAGCCCCTTGCGCAGTTTGTTTTACATTGGCAAGACAAAGCCTTATGCGGGACTTGTTAGTGGGGACAAGCTCAAGGCAACTATCGATAAGCTTCTCCCAGAGCCCAACATCAGAGTCGAAGAGCTTAAAAAGCCATTTTCTTGCGTGGCTGTTAGCCTCATTGACGGTCAGTCTCATGTGCTTTCCACAGGACGACTCGACGACCTCATTCGTGCCAGCGCAACGTTACCGCTTTTACTGCGACCTGTGCCGATTGGTGACCACCTTTATGTAGATGGCGGCGTCCGAAACAACCTGCCCACGGCAGAGGCCAGACACAGTGGTGCCAAAGTTGTAATTTCTGTCGAGATAGACAACGACTTGAAGCCTGTTCCCGCCGAGAAGTTCACATCATTCCGAAATGTCTTTGATCGCGTAATAAATGCGACTATTGAGCAGCTCGACGAGGATAAAGTCAACGGTGCAGACATTGTGATTCATCCGGAGTTGGTCAATATTCCAATTCTTTCTAAGGACAAGAAATACGTCGACGAAGCAACGACGGCGGGGGAGTTAGCGGCTCGCAAGGCACTGCCGCGCATTCTTGAACGACTGCAACAGTGCGGTATTGCCACAAGAGCCAAAAATGCAAAACTCGAAATTGCATCACCGAGATGACGAGTTAGAGTATTTTGGTTTCAGCTTCAAAGGTTTGCCCTTGAATGTCATAAAGACCTGCCAAGTTTTCCGAATTTCTAGCCAAGGTCACGTGATTGAGGCCGAAGAGGCTTCCATAGATTGATTAAGAGAATGAACTTAAGACGATACGTCCTCTCAGCGTTTATCTTTGCCCTAATGCCATTTCTTGTAGCGCGGAGCGAGGATGCGAAGGTATCTGCGGGAAATCTCGAGAAGGAAGTAGCTCGGGACACCATCGGTTGCGGGGTCGACCCTTCGGTTATAGGAAGGGAAGGAATCGGCAAAAAAACCAAAATCTTGCTGCGCCGTCAATTTCATTCACCGCATCTGCCCGAGCAATACTGTTATTGGTGCAGTCTTACGTCGTACGCTAAAAGCTTTTGGTACACCTCGAAGGCACTTCAAATCGTCGATGATTTTGACAAAGAAACACTGGAAGAGCTGTTTGACATAAAGTTAAAGAGAGTTCGCAAAGCTCAGTTCTCTTATTTAATTGCTTTGGAAAAAACCAGGCAACCATTCACAAAAGTGGAAATGAGCTGTGATGCAAGAAATCCGATAAAGAATCTGGTCGTCGGAGTCGATGCAGATCAGCTAGCTCTCAAGGAAGATGAAATATTGAAGATGTTCGGAAACGAGTGTGAGCGCGGAGCGGCGTCCGCAAGCCATGGCGGCAGCAGCTGTACTTACCTGATCTATCGAACGAAAACATGCAGTTCAACCTTTGCCTTTCGGGGTGAAGGCAACAAGTATCTGACCGCACTAATGGTCGACCGCAATTAGAACGCCGCTCTTGAATCCGGCACAATGCCGTCACTATGCTTCGCGAGTTTTGAGCCTGCAATCATGCCAGCAAACACGGGCAATATGAAGGAAGCATGAAGTAGCCAAGGCTTAAGCCCAAAATGCGTAAGATGGAAATATAGTTTCAATAGTATTTCAATGCTCAGCCACATCAAATCTATTCTTGCCAAAATCAAAAGCAGCGCTTTAATGCCGCCACAAAACAGGTGGTTGCTGCGCACCGGCCTAGTGGTCGTCGGAATTGCACTGACAGCGATTAGCTATCACTACATTACCCTCGAGTGGGACGGAAGCTATTCAGCGTCGCGTTCAAAAGGTGGAGACTATTCTGTGATTCTGATGTTTCCCTTCGCCTCATTCCTGAGTTTTCTGAAGGCGATAGGTCTTACGGCAGGCTTCACGGCCTTCTTGTATGCGATTACGCTTCCGCGCGCGAAGCCGAAAAGTGGAACAGCTGACTAAAGTGACTTTTGAAGTTAGCCGCGTCGGCTGGAAGGAAGAGTAAAACTATACTGTGCGAACTCCTTGCCACCATTGGCTTCCGCGGTTACTTCAAATTTTCTTCAAGTCACATGAGGCGACCGACGGTCCGGGGCTGCAACGAGTTTTTGAGTACTGAGCTCTGATTTCAAAATCACATCGAGAGAGCCGCCCTGTTTGCAACCGGTAAAATACGCCACTTTACAACGGCGCCGTCAGATTCAATTCTAGGGAGCGCATGGCTACGAACCATGAGGTCGTAAGTTCGAGTCTTACCGGGCAGGCCATCCAAACGGCTCAATCCAAGCGGTTCCGCAAAGAGGGAGCCGTTTTTTATTGCGAAGATTTTTAGAAGCGTTGGCCCCCTATTGGCCCCTTCTGCCGGAATTGTCGAAAAAAGAGATGAACGTCAGAACATCCTCTGGCTTGGAGCTTGGAGAGGGTAATGGAGTGTCACGCAAAGAATGTCTCCATCATCATGTGGCTGGTTCCCGGACTATTAGGGTGTTGGCCCAACTTCGGCGAATTGGGTCAGTCGATACCAGATACGGTTGCATACTCCAGTTGAAATGCCTGATATCACAGGCGGTATCACTCATCAAGCGGAGTATGGCTCGAATCGTTTGCACAGTCGAGGCTTTGCACATGCCTTGGATATAGGATGGCGTTATGCGGTTTTGGGTTTGTCTGGAGCTTCAGGCAGATCTGACCATGCCAGGCAAGTCGTTTCGTTTTTTGAGATGGTCGAGAATGGCGTCAGCCACTGCTTCCACGCCAGATTGAACAGGTATAGAAATAGAGAGAGCCGGATTGTTTTCTGTTTCCCAAGCACCATTTGGAGCGCGTCCCCAAGCTTCGACGACAAAATCAGATTTCCAACATTGAATCAGAAACCCAATGGACTTACGTTGAAGTTCGGTCCAGGAACTGGCTTTTGCACAAGCAAAATTTATCAGTATAAACAGACCTTCTTAATTTGAAGCCGCTCATGTGCAGCAGCACTTGCTGGTAGTTTCGTTCACCCGCGCTTTGCGAGATGAATTGAGAAACTGGCTAGCGGTGCTGTTTTGCGTCGGTTTAGAAGAATTATCGATTTGGTCATCACCCGATTAAGAAAAGGAAGGTTTTATGTACCATCCAACAATTTTTGTACGCGCATCGTTTGTTGCGGTCTTTGTTCTGGCTGCATCATCAGCTTCAGCTGCACCAGAGCCAAAGAGCATTTTCAGCGGTTATCTCGTTGATAAACAGTGTGCTAACTCGGTTCGCGAAGACAGCGATCCGGTCGATTTCATCAAGCATCACACTAAGGATTGCAGCTTGATGATCAACTGCAGAAGTTGCGCGACATCGTTCGATTTGAGGAAAGAAACAAAAATCACTTCTGAGAAACCATAGAGCCTGAATCTTGGTATTCACGAACAATTTGTCCCATAATGTTTCAAGATTGAAGCTTTGCCGTCGAGGAAGGTCGCGGCAGAGCTTCCTTTTTTGGACCTTCTGCACGTATGGTCCTTCAAAACTCATTAGGCGCACTTCGCTTTCTGTCAATATGATCTACAGAAATATCAAAATAAGAATGATACTACAAATGGTGCCCCTTAAAAGAACAGTCAGTCTAACTGTGGAAAATACGTGTTAACGTGCGCACACGACGTAACTGGTACATCACAGGATTTCGCCAACAGCCTGTTCGAGATCTGTGAACGCTTGTTGATAGCTGCGCACAGCTTCCAAGTATTGAGTCTTGACCTGTATATTGGCTTGCTGTGCGGCAATGGCTGCCGTGATATCAGATTGACCAACCTCGTAGCTTCTTCTGGCGAGTCGAGCTACTTGTTCAGAATCTGCAAGCAGATGATCTTGATAGGCCTGTATCCGTTCACGAGCGATGGATACTCGCTCGTAGGCTACCGCCACTTCTTCTGAAACTATGTTTTTTTGCGCTTCCGCTTCAATTTTGAGCTGTCGCAACGTAGATCGATAGCGGGTCACATCGGCTTGTTTAAAGTCAAAGACCGGCAGTTCCTGGGTGACACCGATAAAGTAACCGTTGAGCTTGGGACCATCAGGTGGATTGCCCGTGATGGAGCGACCGACGTTGAACTGAGTATTTGGCAGTATGCTCGCATAAGTGCTTTTCAGTTCAGCCTCATTTGTTTTGATTGCTTGAATCACCAGGCGCACATCAAGACGTTTTTGATGGGCGGTGGCAATTAGCTGATCGAGTGTGGGAAGAGCTTGGTCGAAGTCAGGGAGGAGTTCTGTCTTTTGCACCTTAAGCTGAAATGGAGGCAGTCTGGGGACGCTCAGCTCGACTGCATGGTCTTTTCCACGCAAAAGGTTAAGGCGTCTCTTTGTCAATCTGACCTGGCGCTGGGCCTGTGCCAGTTCGACCTGCGCTTGCGAATGCGCAAGCTTCGCTTTAAATACATCGAGGTTGGCTACATCACCGGCATTTGCTCGTTTTGCCGCCGCCAGTAGCAAGCGATTAGTGAGATCTGCAACCTGAGCGAGAGTTTGAGCCATCTCCTCTGCAAGTACGACTTCAAGGAAAGCCCTGCGAACATTGGATCTCAACAGCCATAGGTTACGCTGAATTTCAAGGTCTGCTTGTTTTATTTGTTGCTTGGCACTTACGAGCCTGAAAAACACTTTCCAGGGCTGCTCTATAGGTATGGAAGCACCGAGCTGATATGTTTGTTCTGCGATAAATCCGTTATAAACAATCAAAGATGGATTGGGAAATGTGAGGGCCTGCGGTATTGCGGATTTAGCAATGCCTAACTGTAGACGAACGCTCGCTGCTCGTGGGCTCAGCCCGAAAGTTTCATTCAGGGCTTGATTGAGACTAACTTCTCCGGCTGAAGACTGGTTCTGTGTCGAAGGGTTAATCGGTGGGAGCAAAGTTGGTAGAGCGTCGGCAACAAGAATCTGATTGTTCGTCTGGTTGATCGTAAAAGTCTCGGCTTGAGCGCTTGGCGAAAGAAGAAGAGACAATGCCACTGCCGCAACAGCGCGTTGCCAATTCGATTCTGGTTGTTTCACACACACCAGGAGTTCATCAGATACTTTTTGCAATTGCTTTCTTTGCTCCTATCTGATGAGGCGGTTTGACAAATGCCTTAAACAGGGCTGGAATCACAATTAGGGTCAATGCAGTACTGGAAAGCATGCCGCCGACTATAACGATGGCGAGCGGTTGCTCAAGCTCCCGACCGGCACCGGCGAAAATAGCAAGCGGCAGCATGCCCAGTGAAGCAGTAATGGCCGTCATAAGAACGGGTGCAACACGATCTTGGGCACCGCGCAGAATTGCCTGGTCAAATGGCTCACCTTGTTCAATCAAGCTGTTGATATGTGTGGCAAGAAGAATGGTATTACGTGTGGAGATTCCGAAAAGACTAATGAAGCCGATCAATGAGCCCACACTCAATATGTTGCCGGTAAGAACAACAGCAATGATTCCGCCTACTGTCGCTAAAGGAAGATTGCTCAGGACCAGAAGCGTAAGCTTCCATGACTTTAGTCCTTGATAAAGCAAAAGGATGATGCCGAGCAGCGTCAAAGCGGACATAGAAAGCAGCGTGATGGCAGCTTCTCTTTGTGCAGCATATTGGCCGGCATAGACGATGTAGTAGCCTTGTGGCAAGTGAACGGAATTCTCTATCTTTGCTTTTGCGTCGTTGACCACGCCCACGACATCACGGCCGGAGGTGTTCGCTTGGACAACCACTCTGCGTGAAACATCTTCTCGCAGAATAATATTGGGACCATCTACAAACTTCACATCAGCGATCTCGGAGACAGGGATTCTTGCGCCTGTTGGTGTGTCGATCAGCAGTTTTTTTACCAAATCCAGATTGTTCCTGAATGGTTCTTCCAGCCAGAGCTTAAGCGGAAAGAGACGTTGCCCTTCCAGTACTTGCGAAATGACTTGCCCTTGAAAGGCAGTTTCGATGTCCCCCATCAAATCTTGCGCAGTGACTCCATAGCGCGCAGCCTTTTCTCTGTCGATCAATATGCGGATGCGCGGCACAACGACTTGTGGGTCGGTGCGAACGTCCACAGCGCCTGGAACCTCCTTCGTTATCTCTTTAACCTCTCGTGCAATTTTTGCCAGGGTCGGAAGATCTGGTCCAAATATTTTTATGGCAATGGCCGCGCGTGTGCCGCCGGAAAGCACTTCGTCCATGCGGTGTGAAATAAATGAGCCAACATCGGCAACGACGCCGGGCAGCCGCTCAAGGTGCTCTCGGACCATTTTCAATGTCGGCTCTAGCGGTTTGTCGCTTGGTTTGAGCTGAACATCGAATTCGCAAAAGTTCGGTCCGGCAGCCATATCGTCAAGCTCGGCTCTTCCTGCCCATTGGACAACGCTTGTTACCTCCGGCTCTTTGAGCAACGACAACTCAAATTCTTTGCCCATGCGTGTAGTGGCATCGAGACTTTGTCCGGCGCGAGCAATAGCAGTGATAATCAAGCTGTTTTCTCTAAATGGCGGCAAAAAAGCTTGTCCTACGCCAAAGAGCAATGAAATTGTCAGAACAAAAAGGGCAGTGGAAAATGCAAGCACCGTACGTGGTGCACGCATGACCGGTTCCAGGATGCGATGATACAAGTTCTGGATTACTACGACAGTCCATGGTTCATGATGCGAAAGAGACTTGCCTCTTGCAAGCAAGTACATGCACATAGCTGGGGTGACGGTCAAGGCTACCAGAAGACTAGCCATGGTAGCCGTTATGTACGAGAGTCCAAGCGGCGAAAAGATCCGCCCTTCGATGCCGGCAAGAGTGAAAACTGGCAGGAAGACCAGGGCGACGATGAATGTAGCGTAGACAACCGAGGATCGTACTTCTATACAGGCCCGATAAACGACCTCGTGAACAGGCTTGGGATGGGAGCTGGACTGATTCTCGCGCAAGCGGCGGTACACGTTTTCCACATCAATGATGGCGTCATCAACTACCTCGCCGACAGCAATAGCCAACCCCCCGAGAGTCATGGTGTTGATAGAACCGCCAAAGGCTTTAATTGCAACGACTGCCGTAAGTATCGACAGAGGGATGGCAGTGAGACTGACTACCGACGTTCTCCAATTGAGCAAAAAAATGATCAGTACGACAACGACCAGAGCCGCACCTTCGCCTATGGCTTCAAGAACATTAGTGACCGACTTTTGGATGAAGTCAGCCTGATTGAAGACGTAAGTGACTTGAACGTCGGCGGGGATCGATGGCTTCAGTGACTCCATTGCCTTTTGCACATCGTGAACGACATCGACTGTGTTCACGGCCGGCTGCTTTGTTATATAAATGTAGACACCGGATTTGCCGTTGATGACGCTGTCCCCAAGCTTGAAGGCATTGCCGATTTGAACACGTGCAACATGCTTGAGTAGTACCGGTACGTTATCTCTCACTGCCACAACGGAATTAGCTAGCTCGTCGATAGTCCGGGGGCGGCCAACACCTTGAATCGAGAACTGCTGATCTTCACTGACGAGAAATCCACCGGCGCTTATAGCATTTGCGCTTTCAACAGCCTTCCTTATCTCAGCCACAGTAACTCGGTAGGTCTGGAGTTTGTTCGGGTCGATAAGTACCTGGTACTCCTTTACTTCGCCACCAATGACGAGAACCCGCGCCACTCCAGGCACCGCTAATAGCCTGTTTCTGATCTCCCAATCAGCTAGAGCGCGCAAATCTCTGAGCGCTGTTTTCTGTGGGACAAAAGCGATCTTTAGAACGTCGCCGATGGCGGGCATGGCTGGAAATAGGCGGGGCGATCCGACACCTCTAGGAAGTCTGGCAGCAAGCAACTGCAAGCGCTCGGCGACGAGTTGGCGAGCACGGTAAAGGTCTGTGTTGAAATCAAACACGGTAGTTATTGAAGATACGCCGACGCCGGAGTTGGATCTAATCTGCCTTAAGCCGGGCATGCCATTTAGCTGTGCTTCAACGGGCAATGTAACAAGAGCCTCAACTTCTTCAGGCACCATACCTGGTGCCTCAATCTGCAACACGACTTGTGGTGGCGCAAACTCGGGAAAAACATCGACATTGGTTCGAAACGAGAGGTAAACACCAGCAGCAACCCATACCAAAGAGAGGATGATCACAAGGAAGCGGTTATGAATTGACCAGTTAATGAGATTATTCAGCATGAGTTGTGATTTGGTCTTGCTCTGCGGTTGGTTTTCTGGAATCGTCTTTGGATACCGGCTTGCGCGCTCTGAGTGCAAGTATCGAAAGAATGGTTAAGGCAATGCCGAGCAAGAAAGCAATAGCGACAAGAGTGAGAGTTTGTGATTGCGTAGTGCTTCCCGTGGATGACTGTTCGCCTTCATGCTCTTCTTCGGCTTCCTCGCTTGGGTGCGTAAACAAATCCGTCTGTCCTTGCAACTTAAGGCGCTCAGCATCTAGCTGGAAAGCGCCTTTAACAACCACTTTGTCTCCTGGAGTTAGACCGGAGAAGATCTCAACTTTCTTTCCGAGTGTTTTGCCCAGTTGAACGACTGCAGGACGGTAACCTTCACGATCAGAGATGAAAGCAATGTGTTTGTCTGCATCTTGAACAAGAGCATTTCGCGGAATTAGGATTGCTTGCCGGGATGCGGCAGTAGAAATATTGAGCGTGGCAAACATGCCTGGCTTCAACGATAAGTCCGGGTTATCAATCTCGATGCGGACAGGAAGAGTTCTGGTTTGAGTGTCAACAGTTGGAGAGACGAAGGTGACAGCACCTTTAAAGCGTCTTTCCGGGTAAGCAGCTACCGTCAGTTCGACATCCTGCCCTATTCGGATAGCCGACATGTCACTTTCATAAACGTTGGCTGTTGCCCATACTCTGCGCAGATTCGATACAACAAAAAGGGGCACCGCGGGCTCGACGCTCTGTCCAGGACTTGCATATATTGTGCTCACAATGCCGTCTCTTGCAGTAACGAGCGGCACGTTGATAAGTGCACGTTGCTCCTTCAACATATTCTGGATGTGAGCTTGTGTCGCACCAAGCTGTTGCAGGCGGCGTACTAATGAATCCGAAGACACTTTCAGTTTGGTTGTTAATCCGCCAAGAACGGCGTCTTTTCTGGCTTTGGCCATTTGTAGTTGACTCTGCGCCACTTTCAATTCAGCAAGCGAAGTCTGCATAGCTTTCTGAGAGGAAATTTGCTCTTCATATAGTTGTTTGTCGCGGTTGTAGTTGGCCTGAGTGAGATCTACACGGGCAATGGCTTGATTGATTTCTGCATCGAGTTCAGCTTGGCTACGCCTTATTTCAGCTTCGATTTGGGATTTTGTCTGCAACGTCTCGGCAGCGAGGACATTGATCTCAGGGCTATTGAGGATCGCTAGCGTCCGCCCGGCGTTGACTTTATCGCCAGGTTTCACAAGCACCTCTGTGACGCGTCCGGAAAGCGGCGCATGCTGGACAAACTCTCGGGTTGGGATTGCCTCAACTTTGCCAATCGTGGAGACACCGATGGACATCGGCTGCAATCGCACGACAGTAGTTTCGAGCCCGATTGCCCTCTCTGCACTTTCAGAAAGTACGATTGATTTGCCATGATCGCCATCGTGCTCCTCGGAGAGAGCTTTGTGCGGCAGACCGAAGCAAAGGAGGAGGACTGCCGTTAGCAGTACGAAGCGTCCAAGACACGTGAGCTGAATTTGCATTTGGCTGGCCAAGACTGATATTTGCTAGTATATCAGTCTATAATGATATGATGATAATGCCAAGGAGCCACCTGACATGCAATTCAACGCCACAGAGCTTAAAGCCAAGCTATTCAGGGGATTCTCAGATACATCAAGGCTGGGAATTCTTGAAACACTTAGAAACGGTCCTAGGACCGTTTCGGAAATGGTCGAGATCACTGGGTTGACGCAGCCAAACGTTTCTAATCATCTTGCTTGCTTACGTGAATGCGGTCTGGTTCGACGAGAACAAAAAGGCAAGTTTATCTATTACGAGCTGTCCGACGAGCGAATCAGTACGCTGATGGAGCTTGGCGATGGGCTTGTTGCAGATCTTGCTAAAGGATTTTACGAGTGCACCAGGTATTAAGGCATCGGTAGCGGAGGTCATAAGATGCCTTGTTGTGACAAGAATGACGAGGTTTTTGAAGGTCGCTGGTTCGAGCATCCCTTGATGCGTAACGCTCTCATCGGTGCGCTAATCGCCGGTATCGCTTTTGGCTTGGGCTACTTCAAGATCGCACCGCATTTGGTGACGGTGGCGCTCTATGTAGTCGCGATCGTTATCTCAAGCTTTGCCTGGGCTAAAGAAGGCATCGAGGAGCTGGTCAAGAAGCGCGAAATCGGCATTGAGTTTCTAATGCTCTCGGCAATGACCGGCGCCGGTATTTTAGGACTGTGGGATGAGGCCGCCATCTTGGCTGTGTTGTACGGGGCTGCCGAAGGACTAGAAGAATACACTTTCGCTAAAACAAGAGCGTCCATTCGTAAGCTTCTTGATCTTGCCCCCAAGGAAGCAAGAGTGCGCAAAGACGGACAGGAAGTCATGGTTCCTGCCGAAAGCCTACAAGTTGGTGACGTATTCCTGGTTAAACCAGGGGAATCTCTTCCGACCGACGGCGAAATTGTGCTTGGTCAATCGAGCATCAACGAAGCTGCTGTGACAGGTGAATCAGTGCCCGTCGAGAAGGGACCAGGAACCAAAGTGTTTGCTGCGACAATCGTTCAAGACGGGTTGTTAGAGATTCGCACGACGGCAAGTTTCGAGAACAATACCCTTTCCAAAATGGTTCATATGATCGAAGAGGCCAGAGAGCAAAAGGGCAAGGCTCAACGCTTCATCGAGGAGTTTGGTGAGAAGTATTCTCCGGCTGTCTTCATAGTGGCAATGCTCGTTATGATAGTTCCACCGTTATTCTTCGGTGCCGCATTTGGTGAATGGGCCACTCGCGCAATTGTCATGCTTGTCGCCGGTGCGCCTTGTGCTCTAGTCATGTCCACACCGGTTGCCATCGCCGCTGGCATCGGCACCGCCGGAAAAAATGGTGTGCTAGTTAAAGGCGGTATGCACCTTGAAAATCTCGGCAAATTGAAGGGCGTTGCCTTTGACAAAACTGGCACGCTTACTGTCGGTAAGCCTGAAGTGACAGACATTGTCTCCATGGATGGAAATGACAATCAGCTCATGCGGATAGCTCTCAGCCTGGAGCAATCGTCAACACACCCATTAGCTGGAGCAATTGTTTCCAAAGCCTCAGATATGAAGGTCGAAGCGGCCGTGGTGGAAGAGTTTCGCTCGCTTACAGGCGCAGGTGTCCAGGGCAGAGTCGAAAACGAGCTTTATTACTTGGGTAAGCCGAAGCTGTTTGAAGAGTTCGGCATTGAACCAAACTCGCAAACGAAGAAGTTATCCGAGCAAGGCAAAACAGTTGTGCTTGTGGGAACCGAGCAGAAGATTTTAGGTCTGATTGCAATCAAGGATGCTATTCGTCCCGAGGCGAAGCAAGTGGTGGCAGATTTGCACAAGCTGGGAATGAAGGTCGCAATGCTTACAGGCGACAATTCTCGTGTAGCTCATGCGATTGCTCAAGAGCTTCAAATTGAAGATGTACGCGCCGAATTGAAGCCCGAAGACAAAATTGCTGCAATCGAAGAATTGCAAAAGCAGTACGGATCAATGGCCATGGTTGGTGACGGTATTAATGATGCTCCGGCGTTAGCGCGAGCAACTGTCGGTATTGCAATGGGAACTGCCGGTACCGACGCAGCGATTGAGGCGGCCGACACAGCGCTTATGGGTGATGACTTAACCAAGGTTATATACGCCATTCGACTGGGACAGAGAGCGCAAACAATCAGCAAGCAAAATATTGTCTTCTCTTTGGCTCTGCTGGCTGGTTTGATTCCGGCAGCATTGTTCGGGCTTATTACTGTGGCAATGGCAGTGATATTTCATGAAGTATCAGAGCTGCTGGCAGTGGCAAATGGGCTGCGGGTTACGAGAGCCATTCGATGAGCGATACCATAATCTCATGTTTCTTGCCGTATATCTCTGGGCCACGAGTAGATCAGCAGGATCACCGCAGCAATCGGCCAGAAAATTGAGGCTAGCGTATTGAGTTGCGGAGACTGCTCGGGCGATTGACCAAGCCAAATGCTTTACTCTTAACCGATACGGTGCATCTCGCCTCTCTATGATTTGGTAAACACGTATTCACCCTCCCGGAGGCCGGTTGAATTGCCTGATATCACAGGCGGTATCACTCATAGCGGAGTACAGCCCGGAAAGCCAGAGCAGTCGAGGATTTTACATCTTGTAGATATAAAAGGGGCGTCTTAATTGCTACTGCCCAAAGTCGTAACTAAGAATGTACTTTACTCGAATGTTGTCGTCGGGTCCGTTTACAATGCGCCAATAAGCCCAAGAACACGGAAAGGTCGCATGGTCTGGATGCACGAGAGGCCGCGAGTGATCATCCGAGAAAGGCTCCATTTTATGCCATTGTCCAGGGTGAATCTTCTTGATGGTTTCACCTATGTAAGCTCCCCAATTTCGTGCCATTTTCGGCACGTCACCAATGGTCAAAGATTTTTCAAAGTGCAATTGCTCATGCAATAACTGCAAAGCCTCTTCGACCACAGCCAACGATTGTTCGGTGTAATCAAGATCTATACTGAACTGCTGCTTCATCAGCCGAACATGCCGAATGGCTATAGCTGCCATGTGTCTATCAAACAGTTCGGGATCTTCAAGAAAGCTTTTGCTCATATCTGTTTTTTCGTTACGCGCTCTTGGCCTTTCCGTCAGCCGGTCTTTGTTCAGGTCTTTCTTCCAACTCTGTCACCCATTTCCCATCAATCCATTTTTGTTGTAGGTGATACGTGTCCCCAGGCTTGCTGAGACCGTAGTATTGCTTCGCTTCCTCATACCCCGCATCGTCCGGCGAAACTACAAAATCGCCGATTCCATGTTGCCCGCCCTTGGCATGCTGAGTGGTGCGAACAGAAATATCACCATTGGTCTGCATTTGGGCCCATTCCCACTGCGTTCCTTCCATCACCTTTCGTTCCGCTTCAAAGGCTTCCTGCTCCTCATCGGTACATCTGGGCTCAGACGCTAATTTTTTTGTGAGTTTGTCAAACCAATCACTGCTGTTGGCCATGGCTTTAGAATTCCTCCAAGTATTTCAGGCAATTAGGGAATGACTCCTTGAGCTTTATTGAATACTGACTGTTGGTAGTGACTCCAGCGCATTGTGCTGAAACATGAGCATACATGTCTGCAAATACTTCATCTCTTGCATTTGCTGGAGATCTACCTGATAGGCGTAACTCGTTGAGCTTCGATGCGGAGAGCCTTGAAAAGTCACTCTTGAACGCTTGTATAAAAGATGGATCGTCAGAGAGTGCGTGTTTTAGCGCATCAAACTTGGCGCTGAATACATGTCCAAACTCATGTCTAAGTGCAAAAGATACATCGTCGTTGGGTACCCATTTCCCTATTCTCATTATCTCTTCAGGCACAAAAATTGTTTTGTGCTCAGGGCTGTAGCAGGCACCCAGCCCCTCGGTGCCAGGGACGACGTCCGGCAATCGCCGAACTGGCTTTATGTCAACTTCGCGCTCTTTAAGAAAGCTTTTCTCCCCTGAAGAAAGTCCTTCAATTGCTTGTTTAAGTTCAGCCATAAATCGGTGTGATACCTTGAACTTCTCCGGCACCGGCTCTCCCTTCGTTCCCTTCTCTGAATGTGGACCGTGTTCGCCCACATCATCAGCCTTGGACATTAGCATCTTGGTTTCGTCTTTCAAAGGGTCTTTTGAAATCGGCATCCTTACGCCCATTCCTGTATCACCCACAGGCTGAACCAGCTCATCCACGGCGTTATTAATCGCTTTCACAGCTTTTTTGATCGCTGGCTTTGCGGCTGCATGAAGCTGCTTAGCCTCTACTGCAATGGTGTCGAGAATTTCGGTAAACTTCGACGTCTTCTGTATTGCACTTGCTCCACCAGCACCAATAGCCCCGCTTTCCAGTAACTCAGTGATCAATTTTGCCTTTATGCGTTCTTGTTCGCGTGGCGGCAAGTGGCTCCACTGCTCGTCAAGCTTTTGTCCGACTAATACGACATCTCGAAAAGGCTTGGCATAATCGCCTGTATAGCCGATGTTGAAGAGGTATTGATCGGCAGCTTGAAAAAGCCGGACGCCTCCAACAATTGTCTGACCCAGAGCTGTGCCGAATTCCTCGCCCATCTTCCCGGCTCGTTCGTTATCTCCAAGAATGCAAGCCGCGCCGAAATCGGCTATTTTAGCCAGTCCTTGCAATATTTCACCTGTGCCCTGGACCGTGCCGATCAATTGCCCCCAGGCTCTCTCTCGCTCGTCATGCTGGTATTGTTCGATTCCTGAGAGTAGCCCGGCGCCGATCACCTCTAACTGCTTGTCCATCGGCAACTGTGCGATCTTCTGAGCGACAGTAAGCCAGCCTTCAGGAGTGTTTGTCAGGTTGTCTGACTTTATTGCCTTGTGCGTCCCTCCATCGAATTGCTCATAGCGGGCTCGCATCTCAGGGGAATATTTTGCTGCCAGCTCTCGGCTTAGTTCGGTAAGCTTCTGTTTCTGCGGATCCTCGGGTGGAAGTGAGTCAGCATGCTGCCGCCCTAGTGCGACTGGATGCATAGCGGGATTTTTATCTGCCTCAATAGCCATAAGAGTGGCTGACTGTGAGATCTGCTCGTGTTTTGCTTGCTTCGGCGCCTTGATCTTTGCCTCGGCTTCTGGCGTCATGGCAGGCATCATGCGGGTCGGGTGCGGATCGAGGCAGATATCCTTTTGTCTCTTGCTGCTTGTTTTGTCGATGGTCACTTTGTTGCCTGCCGAGTCTATAGCTTCAAGTTCCATGCTCCGCTTGTCCGGGCTGTCCACGAATCCGTCTTTGTAGGCAAGCTCGGTTATGCCTTTTGTTCTGATTGGATTCTGGGCGTGAGCGTTGTCTACCTGGTCTTTTGAGGCATTGCGGATTTCAGGCGCGTCAGGTGCTTTCTCCAGGCGATCGTTAACCCTCTGGGTGCCTTCTTTTGTCTGGTCGGTTGTTTTCACCTGTTCGGACACGGCAACGCCTCAAAGAGATGGCACATTACCAGTATAGACTGCACATCCAACAAGAGAATCTAGAGGGTGGCTCCTTTCACTTTCTTCCTGACACAAGCAAATCAGGGTGAAGCTCGATGTACTCCACCATCACTTCCCTGATCCTCTCCCATAAAGGCTCAGCTTCCTCAGACCGGCCCTCTGCCTCAAGAAGCCTCATCAGGTCCACTAATACCAGCCCACAAAGCGCGCTCACCTTTCCCGCTTCCTTTTCGGCGAGGGTGAGCGCCTGCCTTAGAATCCTCTCAGCCTGCTCCGGCTTGCCGTCCTCAATCATCCGCCTCGACGCCGCTAAAAAGGCTTCTACCGCATGCTCCTGGCAGTTGTTTCCATCGTAAAAATTATCCATCGGCATACGCCTCACGGTCATAAGACTAATATTCCCTAAATCCTCGATTCTGTGCCATTTTTACGGGCTAACGACCGAATATATTCGGTCGACGATATCCCTTGATTCGCGGACATTTGTACAATATGAATCAAGAGACTCGTGTTGTAAAAACGCTTGGAAAGCGCGTCCGCCAGTTTCGCCTTAAGCTTGGCTGGTCTCAAATGTTCTTGGCCGCTGAATCCGGGCTCGATAAGTCCTATATCGGCTCCATCGAGCGAGCCGAAGTCAATCCCTCAATCAAGAAAATTGCTCGGATTGCCGATGCTCTCGGCGTCCATGTAGCTGAGCTTTTGGAAGATAGGAGAAAGTAGGAACTTTGGCTTCGCACAGTCCGGAGATTGGGCTGCGCGGAGATAGACATAGTCATTCGTACAAATACTCTTCTGTTATCAGCAGCTTTGGCTTACAGTAACGGTATGCGTGTGCTCATAACAATTCTGTTCGTTTCAATAGTACTAGGCCTGCTCTGGACGACCAGGGACTGGACCTGGGCTCATCTTGACGGACATATTCGGGCGGACATCTTTAGCCTGGAACAGATTCCCAAGAACGTCTCTCTAGTGACCGAAGACCTGGGTGACCTGCTTGACCATCCTACGCTTGAGCGCCTGTACGCAAGAGCCTATGTCGCTCGTGCATTGGCTTCCTGTGACAATGCTTGTTTTGCCGTTGAAGAGGAAATCGACGACTTTAGCGCGGCCATCCGCCTCGATCCGAAATATGCGCGAGCTTACCTCTATCGCGGCATTGGGCGCATGCATATCTATCACTGTCCCAATGGACGTTTCGATGAGAAGGCGCAGGGCGAAATCATCTCTGATCTCAGCGTGGCGCTCCAGCTCGATCCGAAAGGCAAGCGAACTGCCAATGCCTACAACCTCCTGGCCACGGAGTACGAATGTGGTTTGCAGCAACACCAAAAGGCGATTGAAGTGTGCAACGCTGCAATTGCAAACTTGCCACCAGCAGATGCCAGGACATATTACAGCCTCCATGCTTGGATCTACGGAAGACTGGGGCTGCATCACAAAGAAATTGAGGATAATCGCGTCGCTAAGGACCTAGATTCTAAGTGTGAATGGGCTGATCGGTGGAACATATTGGCGTGGGAAATGCGATGGTTGGGATGGCTCCTGATCGCGCTCACGCCGCTCTGCTTCTGGATAAGTCGGCGTGTCAGTCCTGTTCTCGCTCTTTGATGTATTGGAAAGGCTGATTTGATAGGCGTTTAAGAGTTGGTCTTCGAACTGTATAGTTTGGCGAACCCTGCCTTTGCCGCAAGAAAATTATGGTCGTCCGGCCTCAGGGACTGCACGAGAGTCGCTTCGTCAGACCAAACAATGTGATCAGTTTCCGAGTTCAATGTGAGATCCAACGCCGAACTACATATTGCAGCAGGGCAGACCAAGCCTATCGTATGCGCATCTTCAGTGCTGTAAGAGAAAGAAAAGAATGGCTCGTCAACTTCTACATCTATGCCGAATTCTTCTCTAAGTTCTCGACTTAAGGCTGATTTCAAATCTTCGCCATACTCTACGTGTCCACCCGGGAGATGGTATTTATCTGGCGCTAGTTTTTTCGACTTGGGTCTCTTTGCCAGGAGGACTTTGCCTTCCTTGACTATGAATCCAGCAACAACGATCTTTTGCATCATGTCTGTTTACAAGCAATACGCTTAACTGCCGCGAAGTTTCAAACCCATTTTAGCGTGTAGCTGCGCCCACCAGCTCGGACTTCACCTCGGAGCCGTTCTCTATTTGATCGCTTCCTTTTACCACTAATTCGTCTCCGGCCGCTAGCTCACACAAGCCACCTGAAGAAGCAGGCTAGACCGCATAACTTCTACAGAGATGTTTTTCAGGAACTACCTCCGTGCATGTCACAAGTGCCCGAGACTGACACAACTTCCAGCCGCTTTCCAATGGCAGGCCCCTGGCGGGGCGCGCAAGCGCGTCCATTGGGCGTCCGAAAGTCGTGCTCTTTTGGCAGGCACTAACACGCACTGGAGGTGCCACCATGAACAATACCATACTCGTGATAGGCTATGTCGGTCAGAATCCGCACTCTATCTCATTCGGAGACACTGGCAACAAGGTCGTCAAATTCTCGGTAGCGGTGAAAGAGTTCTCCGCAAATACCGATGACAACAAAACTCTGTGGCTCGATGTGGACGCATGGAACGGGCTCGGCGACCGCGTTCTCAAGGCAATAACCAAGGGCCGCGAAGTTGCCATCCATGGAAGACTCGCACTGTCTACCTTCAGTAAAGAAGTGAACGGCGTTCAAGTCGAGATGACCAAGCCCGTGATTAAGCTCACCAGCTTCCATCTCTGCGGGAAGAAGCCTTCCACCAATGGCGATGCAGATAGCGAACATACAGAAGTGAGCGCAGGCAAGAAAGGACGTTTGGCTGCCGTCAAAGGCTAAACTTCTAATAGCTAATCACAAGGGCAGGGACTTGCGGTTCCTGCCCTTCTTGCGTTCCGCTCGAAGAATCTCCACATACACAGAAACTTCACAACTATTTCCGGATTTCTTCCGCATGCATCAATTACTGTATTCGGCATGTGCCACAGTAGTTTCTTATCACAAGAAAGATCTATTCCTTAAATGCACTCTAGATTCAGCTACGTCAGCAAATAATTGGAGAGCAACAGCAATTTATCATGCCACCATTTGATGGAAGCTTCATATCTCGCATGACCTTCGATTTTGACTCTGTTGGAGCATTAGCAAGATCAGCATGGCAGTTGCCTATTACGTTTGACAGCCGCCCTGCAATCGAACCAGACCAACTTACTTTTTCAAACATCTATCATCAAACCGGACTTGCTTCGGACAAAATCCCAGACGAAATCGAAGACATTTTCAAAAAAGCTTCCAACGTGGAGTTCACGACCCAAACTTCGACAATGCATTCCGGCAAGGAGCCTGACTTCATTATTGACGAGCGTGGACGTTTAATCAAAAACCCCGATTCGCGCTCTAAACCAGGCGATCCGTTAAACATCGAGATACGTTCACGTGGGAAGGATCAAGTTAGCGATCTCCAAAAATCGTTAATTCAAGAAATTCTGGACAACTTCCTCTCTGCGCATCCTGGAATCTTATTCTTCCCTAAGACGTGGCAAGAAGTTCTCCAGCTGTTAGACGCCTCAATATCTGGAACGAGCGAACCAAGCGCGCCGATGACAGGTATGCAAAATGCTACAAGCTTCCCCGCAAACACAAGTGGTAGCACCTATGGTGGCAGCCGCGGCACCAGCAGTAGTAGTGGCGGATACGATGGCGGCGGTGGACGTGTCTATAGTCGTGGCGGAGGTTATTATGGAGGCGGCAGCGAAAGCGCTTCTTCAGGGGCTTCAGCCCCAATCCGTCCCGAAAACAGCTTAGCGCCACCAGTTGAATCTGAAGGGAAAGTGTTTCCTGTTGCAGGTTTCTCGGGAGGCAAGATTCAACCGCATCATGGACAGTCCGATGGCGCAGCAGACCTTTTTGCTCCCGAAGGTACTCCTATTCGTGCCATGGTGGAAGGAGAAGTTATTAGAGTTGGATCAGATGGGGCTGGCGGAAACACGATTACGATTCGACAGAAAGATGGAAAAATCGCTTACTATGCACATATGCACGCAGGGGCGGCACGCCAAGACGGGACTCCTCTTAAGGCCGGTGACCAGGTGCAACGAGGGGAAATGGTAGGAAGAGTAGGCGAGACTGGAAACGCCGCTGGCACCGGTGCTCATTTGCATTTGGGAGTAGGCGACGAAATACAGACAGGTACTGGACCAGAAGGCGGTGCCGGAACAAACTACAATCTCACAGGCACACTGAATGCCATCCTTCAGAACGCATGACACCTGTTCGAACACGAACATGAGTGTAGAGCACGCAATTATAGATTTGCAGTCTGCTGCTGAGCCATCTGCTCCAGCAGGTTCGTCCATTGCACAAAATTGAAACTTCAGACCTTCCTTGAGATAGTTAACACATTCTCACAATCCTTATCCCTCTGTATCGACGAGCACATTGAATCGTTGTTGGGACAAACGACTGGAAAAGCACAGTCGTTCTGTGATTAAATTCGAATCAGATTAAAGTGGTCCTTAGCTTATGAGAAGTTTACTGCCCCTGCTCTTGGTTTTGTTGGCGATGTTCTACGGAACGCCGCGACAGGCTTGCATGTGCACGCCCCCTACTACACCTGAGGCTACTACGGTCTCTTCGCATAGTTGCTGCAAGGGCGAAAGCAAACTTGAAATTGATTGCATGAGCAGCAAACCAGGCATCTGTAAGCGCAGTACTTGCTGCGGTATGACCGGGAAATTTACTGGTGGTGTCGCCAGCAGCATAAGTATTCTGCCGGAACACCATGTCCCAGTTGTCAAAGTGCTGCTCCCAAGTTGGTTGTGCAAAGCAACCATGACCGCTCCTCCTGAGCGGATCTCGCAAATCAATCGAGCCCCACCCCGCCTGACCGGGATGGGGACAAGCAAAACTTATCTGTATAAACAGACCTTCTTAATTTGAAGCCGCTTATATACAGCATCATTTGCTGGTAGTTTCGTTCGCCCTCGCTTTGCGAGACGAATTGAGAAACTGGCTAACGGTGCTGTTTTGCGTTGGTTTAGAAGAATTATCGATTTGGTCACTAACGATTAAGTCAAGGAAGGTTTTATGTACCATCCAACAATTTTTGTACGCGCATCGTCTGTTGCGGTCTTTATTCTGGCTGCCTCATCAGCTTCAGCCGCACCAGAGCCAAAGAGCATTTTCAGCGGCTATCTCGTTGATAAACAGTGTGCTGACTCGGTTCGCGAAGACAGCGATCCGGTCGATTTCATCAAGCATCACACTAAGGATTGCAGCTTGATGATCAACTGCAGGCGCAAAGGATATTCCTTGTACGTGAAGCCAAACTGGTATGACTTGGACAAGCATGGGAACAAGCTTGCGATAAAGCTGCTGCAAAACAGCAAACGCAGGAACGCCTTCTTTGTAGAAGTAGAAGGCCCGGCTAAGGCAGGCGTTCTGCGAGTCAAGAGCATGAAAGAAATTCCAGAGCCTACCGAGCTAGTCAGCCCGGAGACCAAGTGATGGTGCCTAATTCAATTGAACCGAATATGCCGGAAGAGCACAAAGAAAACTTGCCTTCCATGCTTAGGAAGCACTTTTGGGGTGTGACGACGCTCGTTGTTGTCACTGTCGTTTGCGTCATCATTGTTCAGGTCTTCAAAAAGCCCGGACAGATGAGCGTTCTGGAATCGCAGGCTATGGACATGACAGTCATGGTTCCGCCGAAAGGCGCTGTTCCTATTGCCATTGCCAGAGTTACGCGAGAGCCGATATCCGGTTCTGTCACCTACACAGGCACAGTTCAGGCATTCACAGATGAAGATGTCTATCCGCGTGTCACAGGCAGAGTGGTAAAAATGCCAGTCTATCCCGGAGATATTGTCAAAGCCGGACAACTGCTTGTTCAGCTTGACCCCGCGGACAATTCCGAGTATTCCGCCAAGCGTCAGGAAGCGCAAAACGCTGAAGATGCAGCGATGCACAACGCAGGTATAGCGAAGTCTGAATTTACGCAAAAGAAGTATGAACTTGAGGCAGCCAAAGCCGCTGAGACCGCCGCCGAAAAGTCGGTGGCAGAAGCGAACGCAAACCTGGCGTATTGGAAGCCTGAACTTGAAAGGCAGAGCGCTCTTCTCAAATCACAAGTAGTCTCTCTTGATGAGTATCAAAAGGAACTTGCTCAACTCAACACCGCACAAGCTCAAGCCGAACAAGCTCAAGCAAAGCTTCGCGAAGCGAAGAACAATAGATTGGCTGCTCAAGCGGCTCTCGACACCATGATTCATCACGTTGGTCATCAATACTCTGCTGCGAAACAAGCGCAAGCGGTTCTAAAAAACACAACGATTTACGAGAAATACACGCGCATTTTGGCTCAGGAGGACGGTGTTGTAATCAAGCGTTTAATAAGTCCCGGAGTCGTTGTGACTCCCGGCATGATGATCTTGAAAATTGCACATATAAAGCAGGTACGGGTGCAGGCCGAGGTAGCAAGTGAAGATGCCGGACGCTTGAAACTTGGAAACAAAGTTCATATCAAAGGCTCGCAAGGGTCCAACGAGGAGACGAGCGCTCGAATCACCTCAATATTTCCAGCCGCAGATCCATCTAGCCGAACGTTTACGGTCGAGGCACTCATTAATAATACTACTAGTGATACCAGTTCTTCTTCCAACCAGGTCGGATCTCTAACAGCTTACAAGTACCTTCCTGGCCAATACATCGTAATGAAGATCTCAACTGGTGAGCATGAGGGGTTAACGGTTCCTACCTCGGCAATTATCTGGAGGGAGGGGAAGGCGCAAGTCTGGAAGTCAGGTTCCTCTTCAGCGTTTGCTGGTTCATCGAAGTATCAATGTCCAATGCACCCCGAGGTCATCTCAGGTAAACCTGGCAAATGTCCAAAGTGCGGCATGGACCTGAAACTCACGAAGCAAGGGAAGGAATCCAAGCCGGTCAAAAAGCAATACACGTGCACGATGCACCCGGAAGTGATCAAAGACGCGCCTGGTAAATGCCCAAAATGCGGAATGGATCTTGTTCCTAAAGAGCTTGGCGGTAAGAATGAGGCGCACCTGGTTGATATTGAAATTGGTCTCTCCAACCCTGAACGCACAGAAGTGTTGAGCGGTCTCAGTGAAGGCGACGAAGTTGTTTATGCAGGTTACGCGAACCTTCAACCGGGCATGGCCGTCGTAGCCACAGAATGGGGAAAAGCCGGTCCACTCAAACTGCCGACGGCATCCGATGTTCAGAGCAATCGGCTCGACTCTGCTAACAATTGGACGCACGAGGAGATGTCGGGTGCTCTCATACTCAAGATCTCTCTGGAACCGCCTAAAGGTGGCAGCAATTCCGTTGTTGTGAAGCTGGATAAGCATGGTGGCGGCACCATATCTGGTGCACAAGTGTCAGCAAAAACATCAATGCCCGGTATGGGCGATATGGCTGGACCAGATCTGAAAGGAACCACAGGCATCAATGGAGAAGCGCGAATGAAGAGCGATCTCTCAGGTGGTCTCTGGCGATTGAAGATGACAATCACTCCGCCCGGAGCAAGCCCAATAGATTCAACGCTCGACGTGGAGGTGCCCTAGCCGTGACCGCTGCCGAAGTCAAAAACACACAAAAGCCAACGGATCACGGGCGTGGATTCAACATAACTGCCTGGTCCATTGAGCATCCATACACAATCTGGGCATTCTACTTATCTATGGTCATTCTTGCATTTGTGGCAATTGGGTTTTACATGCCCAAGCGTCTTATGCCATACGTGCAGAGCCCCATGATTGGCATAGTCAGTATGCAGGCCGGTCTGTCTGCTGAAGAGATGGAAACATTCATCAGCAAACCGATTGAAGAGCGAATGGTAGACATCAGAGGAGTGCGTTTCATTCGCTCCACTTCTCAAGAAGGCTTCTCCATGGTCTCGCTTGAGTTTCCTTATGGAACAGACATGAAACGTGCGCTTGTTGAAACGCAAGCACTTATGAATGTCGTGCAAGCTGACTTGCCGGTCACAGGCGCAAACTTAAAGCCAAGCTGGGTGCTTTTCATAGATCCACTCAACCTGCCTGTTTTGACATTCAACTTGACTGCACCAGGCTGGGATCCGGTGCGACTTCGCGAACTTGCGGACAACGAGATTACCAATCGGTTGAAGAAGGTTCCAGATGTCTGGTCTATCTATGCCTTTGGGGGCTACAAGCGCCAGCTGCAGGTTCTTGTTGATCGAAACAAACTAGCGGGATTCGGACTTTCGATTCTTGATGTTCGCGATGCCGTCGATAAACAAAATACTGCCAAGCCTGCCGGGCGTCTTACCTATGGCGCTGGAGAATCCATCGTGCGAATCGACACTCTTGCTCGTAGCAAGCAGCAGGTCGAAGACTATCCTCTCAAATCAAATGGCGACCGAGTTATCTATGTTAAGGACGTTGCTCGTGTCGTGGATACATACTGGGAAAAACGAGCAGCCTATCACCATGTTCATAAAAATACGGTGGAACCTGGCATCGAAATCAGCGTAATTCAAACGCCGGAAGCCAGCTCTCCTATCGTGATAGCTGGCATCAGAAAGGAAATCGCGGCGCTCGAAAAAGACTATCCGGGAATTCATTTTGACGTAAGCTACGATAACTCTCATTTCGTCGGCATTTTGATGCGCAATATGCTGGAAGAACTCGGCATGGCAATCTGCCTGACCGGAATTGCTGTGCTCTTATTCCTCGGAGAGTGGCGAGCAACGCTGATCTCGATGATAACCATTCCCATTTCGCTGGCAATGGCCGTCCTTGCACTGATCCCAATGGGCATGACGCTCGACAGCTCAACACTGATCGGGCTGCTACTGTCAATCGGCAGACTTGTCGATGATTCCATCATCGATATCCACGCAATAGAACGCCACCTGCGGATGGGGAAAGATCCAAAGACTGCCACTATCGACGGTATCACGGAAGTCCGCCTGGCGGTGGCTGCATCGACACTCGTGCTCATTCTTGCTCTGGCTCCTTTGCTCTTTTGTGGAGGTATAGTCCAGCAGATGTTCGTTGGTCTTGTCTGGCCGATCATCTTTGGACTCTTGGCGTCATTTCTAGTATCTCTAACACTCACCGCTGTTTTAGCCGAGAAATTTCTCCGAGCAAAACCGATAGACGACGAGATAACAAATGAATTCTGGATGGCAAGACTCCTGCGCATCCGAATCCTTGAACCTTTCGATCGTATGCTGATTCGCTTGGAACACGGGTATGCGCGCCTCGTTGCATGGATGCTCAAGCATCGGTTCGTCAACATGGCGCGAATACTTGCCACCATAGTGATTGGTTTTACCTTCTACAACTTCATTGGCAGCGAAATGATGCCGCTGGCAGATGTCGGGCAGGCATATGGAGTGCTTGAAGTCAGTCCCGGTCTTTCATTTGACGAAACGGAAAAGATTACGACCAAAGTTGAAAAGATCATGCTCAAACATCCTGAGATTGAGCATGTTTCAACGGAAATAGGCACCGATCCCGGTGGCACATATTTTAATGGATACAACATGCCCGGTGTAAATTTTGCCACCTTCATGATCACCCTGACTGATAAAGATGAGCGCAAGAACACAATTTGGGACGTTATGGACAGTGTTCAAAAAGAAGCAACATCGTCAATTCCCGGCATTCGTCGCTTGCAAATCAAGGAGATGGGATCAGACGTAATGGCAAGCTCCCAGGCGCCAATCTCGATTCTAGCGACCGGTCCAGATATGTCAATTCTTTCCCGCCTGGCGGAGCAAACCGCAGAGATCGCCAGGGATACTTACGGGATGCACCAGGTCGCAACTGACTGGACACTCAGTAAGCCTGACTGGGAGGTTAAGGTTGATCCAAGACGCGCACAAGAAATCGGGCTGACACCTTCGCAAATAGCAGACCAGGCCTACTATTCACTGACAGGTGCTTTAACCAACGAGTATTATCGTCTGCCAAACCTCCGGCAACGAACAATTCTGGTTCGCTACGATGAGCCGCAGCGTCGGGACCCTGGTGACCTTCTTTTGATGACGATTACGACACCGGACGGAAAGCAGGTCCCGCTGAAGACCGTCGCCAGCCTGGAATACAGAGAGGCTCCCAGTGTGGTGAGCCACGATCAGATGCGCCGAGCCATCACTGTCATGGGTTACTACCGCAAAGGTGAGCCGCCTTCAATGGATGTAGCTATGGAAGTGATGATGAAAGCAATGGCAAAGTTGAACTGGCCTCCCGGCTACACCATCGAGATGCGCGGCGATATGACACAGATGATGGACGCATTCGGCCGCCTCCTCATGGGCTTGCAGTTGGCACTCTTATTTATTTTCCTGGTACTGGTCGCTCAATTCCGAGGTTTCTTGCAGCCATTGCAGATGATCTTTTCACTGCCCCTGGAACTATCTGGTGTCTTCCTGGCACTATGGCTTGCTCATCAGGCATTTTCCAGTGTTTCTATCATGGCTGTGATCATCTTGACCGGCATGGATATCACCACAGCGATTTTGCTTATCGATCAAATTTTGAGACATCGACGCAATGGAATGCCACGTGATGAGGCGATTATTAAAGCGTGCCCCGAAAGATTGCGTCCGATTTTAATGACCTCGGTAATCACCATCATTGTAATGCTGCCTGTTTCAATATCGCCAAAAACAGGTATGGATGCTTACTCTCCACTCGGTACTGTAGTTGTCGGCGGATTGATTGTCGGAACAATATTGAGCCTTCTCGATATACCCATTATGCATGCTTACATTGACGATCTTGTGAACTGGCTGAATAAGCGGTTCAAGCGAGGACGTCATGAATAACTTTCGCCTGTCAATCATTCTGTCGCTCGTCGTATCGTTCTGTCAGCCGACAAGGCTTTTAGCGCAAGAGCTGCGAGGTCCAATTACGAATTCAGAAAACAACTCTTCGACTTCGGTAGACGAAGTGTTGACTGGCAATCCAATTCAGTTGAGAGTGACAAAAACCGCTCCTTCCGGAGAGCTTCCTGAACGAAGTGGATCGCTTGGACTTGACGATGCGGTGCAGATCGGCATCAAGAATAATTTCACGCTGAAGCAAACAGAACAATCATGGTTGGCTTCAAAATACCTGGCCCGTTCTGCTCTGGCGAAATTTGGTCCTTCGGCTTCATTCAACACCTTTTACTCCGCATCATCACTCAACCAAATGCTGTTCTTTCCTGGCGACAGTTCAGTTGCTTCACCACCAATGCAACCAATCGTCAGAGGAAGTTCATTGAGTTTGATTTTCGCCGGCACTCAGCCGCTTTTCACCGGTGGCCGTTTGATCGGCGGCTACCGAGCAGCCCGATCGCTAGAGAAACAATCCCTGTCCGCTTACAACGAACAGCGAATTCAGACCTCTTTCAAAGTCAAGGAAGCATATTGGAACACCGCTTGGAGCGAGGCAACTTTGAGGGTCGCAACGGACTACGTTAAGTTTCGGGAATGGAGCACTCGAAACATGAAAGTGAGAATGCAGGAGGGAAAGACGCCAAAGGCTGATTACCTTAGAGAAGAAGCGGAATTGGCCAAAGCTCGCATTCAACTCAACGAGCGATACCGAGACTTCAATACGGCTTTGCTGAATCTGAAGGTGTCTATGGCAGTAAATATCGGCTCTCAACTCGTTCTGAAGGACACCCTTGAGTATGTCGAAACTAGCGATGACTTAAACAAGTTTCTTGAAGATGCTGCAAGGAATCGCCCTGAGATCTTGAGAGCGGCAAGTAAGGTGACTGAGATGAAGGCGCGCAAACAAGTAGCAATGAGCAAGTACTCACCGCAAGTAAATGCTTATGGGCTGGGAAGCAACATCACTGGAAGTTCTCCTGACGGAGACGCGAATGGGCGCTGGGGAGGATTTATTGGTGTCATGGGCGGTATTACACTCTTTGATTCCGGATCTCGCTTTAATGAGTTGCGGGCGGCTAATGCCGCCGTCCGTGAAGCGGAACTGTCCAAGCGGGATGTGGATTTGAAGGTGGCGCAAGAGGTTTCACAGGCTTGGATCGATCTAGATCTGGCAAGGCGAAACGTAGCGTTGGCGAAGGAGCAAGTAACGTCCGCCGAAGAAGACCACAGACTATTTCATGCTCGATATGAAGTTGGAAAGTCGATTGCACTTGAGCAGTTCGATGCTGCCGTCAAAATGTTTCAAGCTCGATTGACACTTTTGGAAGCCATATACAAATACAGACTGGCAAAGGCTCGCCTGACATATGCCAGCGGTTCAATCTAAGAAGGAGAAATCATGAGAATAACGAAACAACTAGTACTCAGCATTAGCACGGTGTTCGCATTGTCTGCATGCAGCAATGCCGATCAAAAGTCTGATCAGGCATCGCAGCCAACAACCGGCTCAACTGCAAATACAACATCAACAGAAACCTCGGAATCGACCAGCGCGGGGCCGCAAGCACAGAGCAAAGCTGGGGAAGTCTACGAGGGTACGATAAAGGGCGTTATCAGCGACAGCATGTGCGGCAAAGATCACTCGAAAATGGGTGCGGAAGGTGCCGATCCCAAAGCATGCATCGACAAATGTATTTCGTCCGGCGCGAAGTATATTCTTGTTGACGAAAAAGGAGACAGCTATGCACTTTCAGATCAAGAAAAGCCGAAAGAACTTGCTGGAGCCAAAGTAGCTATTACGGGTCACATCGACCCAACGGATAAATCGATTCACGTTCATTCCATTGTTAGCCAATAATGGACTTGCCATGCGTTTTAGCAACATTCGTGAACCTGCGAAAGCTCAGTTCGTATGCATTGCACTTCTGCTTGGCGGACTAGCGCTGCTTCTTGTCGAAGTGAGATTTGAGCACCAGGCAGTTTTGGGAAAGAAGTGGCAAGCGTGGATACCGATCATATATTGCTGTGCGATGCTCGTTGTCGGACCACTGGCAATGAGCTTATGGCAACGCAGTGGACGATATTTACTCGCAATTGGATTTGCGCTTGCTCCAATTCTGGGACTCGTCGGCTTCTGGTTTCACAGCAAGGCCCATCCAGTGTTGGCGATGAGCAAGGTATTCAGAGTGGTTTGCATGACTCCAGGAAAAATTCCCATGGACGCAGACGGACCACCTGTGCTAGCTCCTCTGGCGCTAGCCGGGCTCGGACTCTTGGGCGCAGTCCTGTGCTTAACGAATGCAACGTTTTCACAGAAAAACCGTGACCTCAATCGTGCGGACGATGCAATGCCGAACGTTTCGGAGTAGATTTGAAACGCTGAATGCTACATGATTGAGCAATAGGATATGAATCACAATCACTCCTCCTGCAGTCGGGATCACCAAGAAACAAATACTTCACCGAATCAGGTTGGTATTCGCTCATACATAGTTGGAGCGGTGGCGGCATTCATCTCTTGCCTTTGTTGTTCTGTGCCACTAATCCCGCTAATAATCGGCCTATCTGGAGCTACTAGTCTGCGGGACCAACTCGGGAAGTATCATGTGCTGTTCGAAATCGCTTCAATACTAATTCTTACAGTGGCATGTCTCTTCATGTGGATACGAAATCGCAAGCACAAGAAGCCTTTGAAGAGCTTGGTATTGCAAATAACCTTCACGCTCACAATGTATTTTTCGATGAATGCCATCATGCAGAAGCTCATTGTACCTGCGTTCTTCGGAGACATGGAGAAGTCAGTGCATGTTCACCAGTGACCAGGACATATCTTCCACCCGAACTCTACGAGGAGAACGACTATGAGTAGCATACAAAAGGACGACAAGACTATAAAGGACTGGAATATGCAGATGTGGCTGGGCCAGCAAGCATATGAACGAGGCATGTATGCTGCTGCGCGGCAGAAATTCCAAATAGCTCTAAATGATCTCGAGAAACTGCAGATCCGTGATGAGCGTTTAACCATGACCTTGAATAATCTGGCTTTATGCTATTGCGCCCAAGGCAAGCACAAAGAGGCAGATCCCCTGTATAAGCGGGCACTGACAATCGACGAGACTTCTGGAAGCGCAGGCAATCTAAATCTCGCTGAAGATCTCAGCAACATTGCTACGCACTATAGAAAGCAAGGACTCAACGCTCAAGCAGAACCGCTGTATCATAGGGCGCTAAAGCTCTGGCAAGAGGAGCTAGGAGAGCATTCTGCCGAAGTTGCCGGATGCCTGAATAATCTTGCTGTCTTGTGCTGCGAACAAAATCGTTGTCACGAAGCCATAACTCTCTACAAAAAAGCACTGAGCATCAAAGGTTCGATTTATGGCAGCAAGAGCAAAGAGTACGCTGGCACCCTAGTTAATCTGGCGTCCGCGTATTGCTCTCTAAACAAATGCGAAGAAGCAGATCCGCTTTTTGAAGAAAGTATTCGCACCTTGCAATACACAATGGACCCCGCCCACCATGAGCTAATCGAAGCCTTAGAGTCATATGTAGTCCACCTGCATAAGACCGGACAAACAGAAAAAGCTGCGCAGATTGCAAACGACATAGTTCGATTTGAGGAGAGAAATAAAAATCACTTCTGAAACTATAGAACCTGAATCTTGGTATTCACGAACAATTCACGTATTGTCCCATAACATTTCAAGATTGAAGCTTTGCCGTCGAGGAAGGTCGCGGCAGAGCTTCCCTTTTGGAAGTTGTGCGTGTGTTCCTTTAAACTTTCGTCTCTACACCAAATTCTTGTCTCAGCAGAACATATGACCACACTGCTGGTTTAGACACCTGCATGAATCCCCGTAGATGCCATCCGGGAAGAGCGAGCGCAGCTACCATCATTGTTCAAATGCGTGACATATCTGGCACTCGGTCAGCGCGAACTTCACCGAAGCGTCCACTCCGCAAGCGAACACCGTAGAGTCTATTCTCGCTTTGCCCAGAGACATCGTTTATCGAGGAGTTCTCTCCAGTTGGACTTCGCCTGATCACGTCGATTTCGGAAACCGACAAAATCATTGGCAAACGGTTTGGACAGGCGGCTTCCTCCGTGCATGTCACAAGTGCCCGAGACTGACACAACTTCCAACCGCTTTCCAATGGCAGGCCCCTTGAGGGGCGCGCAAGCGCGTCCATTGGGCGTCCGAAAGTGGTGTTCGTTTGGCAGGCACTAACAAGCACTGGAGGTGCCACCATGAACAATACCATACTCGTGATAGGCTATGTCGGTCAGAATCCCCATGCTATCTCATTCGGAGACACTGGAAACAAGGTCGTCAAATTCTCTGTCGCCGTGAAAGAGTTCTCCGCAAATAACGATGAGAACAAAACTCTGTGGATAGATTGCGATGCATGGAACGGGCTCGGCGACCGCGTTCTCAGAGCAATAACCAAGGGGCGCGAGGTTGCCATCCATGGACGACTTGCATTGTCTACCTTCAACAAAGAAGTGAATGGCGTCAAAGTCGAGATGACCAAGCCTGTGATTAAGCTCACTAGCTTCCATCTCTGCGGGCGCAAGCCAACGGCTACCGAAGACTCTCTGGGTGAGCAGTCCGACTCGACTCCAGTCAAGAAAGCGAGAATGTCAGCTGTCAAAAACTGAGCATCTTGCATAACTCAATTCGAGGGCAGGGACAAATGTTCCTGCCCTTTCTCACGTGCGCCTGGCTTGATTCCATTCGGACGAGCGGGCAAGTGGCAGCATTCACAGTCGTCAAGGGATGCGATGTAGCTTTGGCAACGGTGCGTAGAAAGTGGTTGAACTGCTCCCGCCGGGACGTGCCGCACTGTGTCTTGAAACAAGACTGAGGAGACCACGAGGCGACCAGACCAAAACGTTCCCATCGAGCCAAAGTAGGGTTCTAAGTAGCTATGACAGCAGACGAACCTGAAGACCTGAGCAGGCGCGCGCCTGGAATTGGGTTGTTTGACATCCTTCAATAGACGATGACAGGGCTCCACTCTGCAAACTTTTTGTTAGATTTTTAAGCAAGGGTATGCGACAATCGATTTGGACTTCTGAGAGGACCATGCTTCAACGAATCGCTATTGTGTCATTCATGCTGACGTGCTTCCTTTGGACGGGTACGTTCCTTCATGACGTCGACCAATTGGATCTTTCGTTTCTGTTGGGTGCGGATAAGCCAACTCATGTAGCTCTCTCACCATGGACATAGTCATACTCACAGCCATGGCGCGGTAAGTACGCAACTAGTTCACAGTCCTGGTTCAGCCTCACCAGAAGTAACTGCAGTTTCCGCTATGGAAATGCATGGCCACGATCCATCTATGCTGGGCAATGCTAATCGCGATGCGTCCGATTCTCAGAATTCACCTGTTGCAGCGCCAATTCCATATTACGCTATGGATGTTGTCTCCACAGTTGTCCTTATAGGCGAGGCGACACACCCACGCCCACCGCCTCAACCCTTCAAGGTTCCAATCTATCTCATTAATTGCGCAATTTTGATCTAGCAAGAAACTAGATGTGCACTTCGTTGTGTGCAGAAGGTTTTTGCTGGGTCTTTTTTCTTTGCGTGAGTTTTCTAAATGAAGATAGCTATTCTGGTCATACTGCTGTTCGCACAACTTCCCTGTTGGGCGCACGAAGGTCATGACAAGGCGTTTGCCAACAAGGACGCCATGGTGGCAACCGACCGCAAGGTGCACATAACAGCGGAAGGTCAGCAGGCAATTGGACTCAGAGCTGAGCCAGTAACACGAAAACGGTTGCAAACGACATTGGAGATAACCGGCAAGGTAGAGCCTGCGGACAATCGAATTAACTTTGTGACCAGTCCTGTCGCAGGTGTCATTTCAAAAATAGATGTTCAGCAAGGAACGAACGTTCGGAAAGGACAGGTCCTTGCAACCCTGCACAGTGCAGAAGTCGCCACTGTTGTAACCGAGCTACTTGATCAGCGAACATCCATTCAAGCTGATATTACCAAGGCGAGAGTACAAGCGCAGAATGACGTTCAACTTCAAACGAAAGATATTCAACATGCTGAGACAGATGTAGAGCGTGAGCAGAAGCTACTTGACGCTGGTATCACAGCACGAAAAAATTACATCGAAGCTGTTCATACACTCGACTTGGCAAAAGCGCGACTAGAAGGCACAAGGAGACAACTTACCCAAAACATTGCGGCGCTAGAAGCGCGGCGTGCAAGCATTACGGAGGCGACAAAAAGACGGCTCGCCATTTTGGGTGTACCAAAGAATCAGATCGATAAGGCTCTAAGCGAAGGACAAGTATTAGCGGAAGTTCCCATTTTATCGCCGGCGACGGGCACCATTTTCTCACGCGATGTCACACAGGGTGAAAGCGTTGACACTTCACGAAAGCTACTTTCAATCGTCAATCTGAGCCCCATATGGATTTCTCTAGACATCCATCCGGATCAACTTTCACGAGTTAGACTCGGCCAAGAAGTTCGTATACAAAATCCTGTCGGACCGGAAATTACCGGAACGATCTCATCGATTGCTTCTGTAGTTCAAGAGTCTGAGCGTACAGTCCATGTTCGAGTAGTAGCGAGCAATCCAAAGGGAATCTTAAAACCGGAAATGTTTGTGACTGCCAGCATCATTACTGGTAAGCAAGCAATCGAGACCGTCGTCGTTCCGGCAGGTGCTGTCATCGCAGATGGTGGCAAACAGTTTGTCTATGTAAAATATGGTGATGACTTTCAGCCCGTGTTGGTCAAAACCGGCACCCATATTCGTGGTTACGTCGAAATTCTCGATGGACTCTACGAAGGCGATCAGGTTGTGGTGAATGGAGCGTCTCAACTACGTTCTCAATCTATGCTATCCGAAAAGGAAGCTGAGTCATCAGAACCTAAATTTGAAGCTAGACCCACGGAAGAAGTGATCAAGACCAAAAACACAACGGATCCATTGTTCATCGGGATTGCTGTGGTTGGTGGAATTTTTCTCGGACTGTTTTTCTCCTGGCTATCGAGTCGACTAAAGCGGCATAACAACGCGAAATCATCAATGCCGAAGGTAGGCTCTCATGAATAATCTTATTCTGTGGTCTATTACGCATCGATGGATAGTTGCCATCGCGGCAGTGATTCTAACGGTTTACGGTCTTGTCGTCACTATCCAACTGCCGGTCGATGTGTTTCCGGACTTCGCGCCCGTACAAGTCGTCGTTCAAACAGACGCTCCAGGGTTTGCGCCAGAGGAAGTCGAAAGTCTCATAACCTTGCCGCTTGAAACTGCATTGAACGGCACTCCAAATGTTCAACTGGTCCGTTCAATTTCGACTATTGGTCTTTCGGTGGTGACGCTTATCTTCGAAGACGGAACCAATGTTTTCACCGCACGACAATTGGTCGCCGAGCGCATTCAAGGTGTTCGTGATCGATTGCCTGCAACCGCTGAACAACCTGTTCTAATGCCAATCACCACCGCAGTTGGAGACATTTTACGAATTGGCATGATTCCGACAGGATCAACTTCTCTCATGGATCTGCACACAAGTGCGCTCTGGATCGTGAAGCGCAGACTTATGTCTGTTCCAGGCGTGGCAAATGTTGTGCTGTATGGTGGAGAAGAAAAGCAATACCAAATTTTTGTAGATCCAAAAGCTCTAAAAGATTTCGAGCTTTCCTTAGAGCAAGTGCTTGCCGCTGCTCGTGGAAGCAACATGAATGTTCCGGGTGGTTTTCTACGGACTCCCGATAATGAATATTTGATCCGGGGTCTCGGGCGCGTCAAATCTCTCCAGGATCTCAAGAAAACAGTCATCACGGCACGAAACGGCGTACCGATTCTTCTGGGCGACATAGCTTCAATTCAAATTGGTCCTGCATTCAAAACTGGACACGGCATCGTCAACGGCAAGCAGGGTGTGATTCTTAGTGTGACTAAGCAGCCATGGGCCAACACTCTTAAAACAACTCTTGCCGTGGAAAAAATGCTTGAATCACTGAAACCAAGTCTGCCTGCGGATGTTAAAATTGTGTACACCTTTCGTCAAGCAGATTTTATTGAGACAGCAATCCACAACATGATAGAGGCGCTGGCATTCGGAGCGCTCCTTGTAATTGTTGTGCTGTTCATTTTTCTCCAAAACTGGCGAACCGTGCTCATTAGCCTTACCGCCATTCCTCTTTCCTTGCTGGCTGCTGTAATTGCATTGAAGTGGCAAGGTGCGACCATTAACACGATGACGCTTGGCGGTCTCGCCATAGCCATAGGCGAAGTAGTTGATGATGCGATTATCGACGTCGAGAACGTTTATAGACGTCTCCGAGAGAATAGCCTTAGAACTGATCCACTCCCGACAATAAATGTCATCTTCAATGCTTCTCGCGAAATTCGCAGTTCCGTTGTTTATGCCACCTTTATCGTAGCGCTCGTTTTTTTGCCAATCTTTTCCCTGTCTGGACTGGAGGGTAAAATTTTTGCTCCGCTGGGATTCTCATACATAGTCGCAATTGTCGCTTCGTTAGTGGTGGCACTGACCGTAACTCCAGGAATGTGCATGATGCTGCTTAATCGGCGAGATCTGCCTGATCATGAACCGACATTTGTTCATTTGCTGAAGAGCTGGTATCAGCCTCTGCTCTCGTTCTCGATGAATCATCCTCGCCTTATACTTTCAGCTGCATCTTTGTTGTTTGCGGTGTCCCTCGTTCCACTAGTTTCCATTGGCAAAGAATTTCTTCCCACATTTGACGAAAGCAATCTGATTGTCGCGGCTAATTCGGTACCAGGTACCAGCTTGGACGTGACGACCAAAACTGGAAAGTTCGTCACTGGCCACTTAATGAGCCATTCCAATGTAATGGCGGCCGGCCAACGGGCTGGTCGCGCGCAGGGATCAGATGACTATGGATCGAGCAATTTTAGCGAGCTTGACATAAGACTAAAAACCGGCACTGACCGGGACGCGGTCAAGAAGCACCTGCGCGAAGATTTAGGAACTGTACCCGGGCTAGTAGTGAACGTTGGTTCGTACATCTCACACCGAATGGATCATGTACTTTCTGGAGTAAATGCCGCCATCGCCATCAAAGTCTTTGGTCCTGACTTAGACGTTTTACATCGCGCTGCCGCAGATATTGAAAAGATAGTCGCCAAGGTACCCGGCGCCGTTGACGTTCAAATTGAACCAATCATCCCAATTCCGCAAGTCGGGGTGCAGATGGATCGGGACAAGGCAGCCCGCTACGGACTGAACATTGAGAAACTCGCAACCACAATTGAGGCTGCCTTTAACGGCGTCGTGGTATCACAGGTAGTGGAAGAGCAGCGAACATTCGATCTTGTAGTGCGATTCAAGCCTGAGTACAAAGCGAGCGTAGATGCGATCTCCGGTACACTAGTTGACACCCCATCCGGCGTGAGGGTGCCACTAAGTGCTGTTGCCCAAATAGGCCTTGGCACGAGCCCGAACACGCTTCGCCATGAAAGCACCTCCCGCTGTGTCGTCATTCAGGCAAATGTCAGCGGCGCTGACTTAGGTAGCGTGATTGATCGGATAAGAGAGCAGTTAAACAAGAGCATCCATTTACCCGCAGGTTATTACATTGTCTACGGTGGCCAATTCGAAGCACAGGAAAAGGCAAGCCAACAACTTGTTCTGCTCACTCTGATTTCAATAATTGGAATCTTCCTACTTCTGATTGCAGCCTTTAGAAGTGCTCGATCAGCCGTCCTTGTCCTTATGAACCTGCCGCTTGCATTGATCGGCGGTATGTGGGCGATTGTTCTTTCTGGTGGCGTCATGAGTATCGGTTCGCTACTGGGTTTCATCACGCTGTTCGGAATTTCAACCCGCAATGGCATCATGTTGGTTACGCACTTTAAGCACCTAATGGCCGAAGGAAATAACTTCGAGCAGTGCATCAAACAGGGCGCGATAGATCGTCTAAGCCCGGTTCTAATGACAGCCTTGACTGCGTCGCTAGGTTTGCTTCCAATTGCCATTCTAGGGGGCACCGGAAGGGAGCTCGAACAGCCTCTTGCAGTAGTTATTCTAGGTGGCATGGTCAGCTCTACTGCTCTGACACTATTGGTAATACCAGCACTTTTTAAGTTATTTGGAGCTGCGGCGCTGGGAGCCGCTTCCCGCGACTCAATCGTATCTTCTGGTGACTCAATCGATCCACACAACTACATCAATAAGGAGAAATAGACATGAAAAAAATGCTTTTGACTTCAATCGTACTTTCTGCGGGAATCTTGAGCCTTCAATCCTGCTCGTCAGGAACCAAGCCAGAGACTCCAGCAGCGCAAACGTCCTCGACCGAAACGGTCAAACAAACCGAAGCTCCCAAGGAGGAATTTATTGAAATCGACAGTTATCGCTTCAAGCTATCGCCCGACGTACAAACTGATGGAGTAGCACATCTAGACTTTTACGTGCATGACAAATCGGACAAACACCTGAAGGGTGTCACTGGTACGTTCGTAATTACCAAGCCTGACGGTACGAAAGTTGAACTTCCAATCGCCGAGGAGGAGCCGAACGACCATTATCACGGAATGGTGAAGCTTGACCAGACCGGTGACTATTTGATCGTTGCACAAGTGACCATTGAAGGCAAAAAGTTGAATCCTCGTTTTTCCTTTACCCGAAAGCTTTAGAGAAGATTCGCATGGATACAGCAATGCCATTACGTTTTAGACGAATGAACCAGGAATCTCCGGCGAAACTCCGGTTTCTCTTTTTGACTCTTGCCATGTGGACACTGGCTTCGCCTGCTCAGAGTGCTACTGAAGATGCAGATCCGGCGAAAGCCGCAGTAAGACAATCATTGCAGAAAACGTTGGCGGCGCTTCCTTCGGGGACTAAAGCGAATACACCGGAACCTCTCTTGCGAGGGCCGATTGGCAATGCATTATCGATTAACCAGGCTATGGATGAAACCCTGATGAAGAGTCCCAGAGCAGCTTCCATTCGCTTGGAATTGGGAATCGCAAAGTCGGCTCGAATAAAGGCGACTGAACTTCCGAATCCGAGTTTTATCGTAGACAACGGATACAAAGCAGAATTCACTTATCGATATGGCGTCAGTGTTCCAATCGAGCCTCCGTGGAAACTAGCTCTGCGCCTTATTGCTGCTAAGAAGCAGATCGGTCTAGCTGATCTTCAGATCGCAAAAGGATTGTGGTTGCTGCGCGGAGACATTCGTAGAACCTATTCGGAACTTCTTATCGCGCAAGAGCGATATGAGACAGCAAGTGAATTATGTCAACTCTATGAGCGCCTGCTCGCAATGGCTAAGATTCGATTCGACGCCGGTGATGTGGCCGAACTCGATGTGCAGAGGGCTGAACTTGCAGTAGAGCGAACCAGGATCAACAGAGACCTAATGTTGAATAAAGTGATGCGCGCAAAGCAAGGTCTAGCTGTACTCCTTGGCCGTCCATATGACGCCGCTTTCGACGTACCGAGATTGCCGCCATTCAAATTGAAGGCCGAAAAGCTCGATTACTTGCCCGACTTGGAAAGTTCTCTTCCAGAGCTTCCACAGCTGCTTGCGAAGGCAAATCAAAATCGATTGGAGATCAAAATAGTTGATCAATCAGTACGACTGAACGGCGCCAATCTGAAATTGGCCTATGGCAATATCCTGCCAAATCCGACTATTGCATTCGGTAGTTCCGTAGTCAATGGTCCTCTGGACAGCCCCTCCAAAAGTGGACAGAGAAATTTCTGGACAAAACTCGCCAGTAAAAGGAAAATTTGGAGGCGACATGAAGAAACCCAAACCCAACCAATACAACTACGAGTTCAGGCAGAATGCTGTGAAACTGGCGACTGCGCCTGGTAGGAGCGTGCAGTCTGTCGCGTCGGAGCTTGATGTGCCGGCGTGGAAACTCAGAAACTGGATTAAAGAACACGAGCAAAAACTAGAACGGAGCTCGGAAATAGACGAACACATCAAAATGCAGCGGCGAATCAAGGAACTGGAAGAAGAGGTCGAGATCCTAAAAAAAGCCGCGGCATACTTTGCGAAAGCCTCGCAGTAAAGTATGCCTTCATTCGCGCGGAATCAGTTAATCACGCCGTTGTGAAGCTTTGCAGAGTCCTGGACGTATGCCGCTCAGGATTCAACAAGTGGAAGAATGCGGGAGAAACATCGGCGAGGCAACAGCACCGAATCTGGCTTTCTCAGCAGGTTTACAGGATATTCATCGAGAGCCGGCAAACGTACGGATCTCGAAGAGTGTTCAAAGAACTCAAGAACAGAGGCATCTGTGTAAGCAGAACCACTGTTGAAAAGATCATGCTTGAGAAAGGTTTGGCGCCAAGACGCACTAGAGCTAACAAATCAACGACTGATTCGAAGCACAAAATGCCAGTATCAGAAAACGTGTTGAATCGAAAATTCAATCCAGGCAAGCCAAACGAAGTTTGGGTAAGCGACATCACTTACATCGAAACCCACGAAGGTTGGCTTTACCTGACAGTTTTCCTTGATCTGCATTCGAGAATGATTGTGGGATGGTCAATGCAAAACAACATGACCGCGGACCTGGTCGCAAGCGCCTACAGGATGGGCGTTTTGAGAAGAGGTGTACATCCTAAACTGGTGCATTCTGACAGAGGCAGCCAGTATGCAAGCGAGGAGTTTCGGAAAAACCTCAAGGGGGTCTGCCCTCAAAGCATGAGTGGAAAAGCCAACTGCTGGGACAACGCTGTCTCCGAGAGCTTCTGGAAGACTTTAAAAGCTGAACTAGTTTGGCGCGAAACGTTTAGGACCAGAGAACACGCAACCATGCGGATCTTTGATTACATCGAAGTGTTTTACAACAAAAGGAGGCTACATTCTGCACTAAACTATCTCAGCCCGGCCGATTTTGAGCTTAAAGGACAAAAAGTGGCGTAGAGCGAGCTACGCCACTTCTGTGTCCAAAAAGCGAGGGGCATATCACTCCGGTTGAAATTGATGCAAACAATAGAAATAACTTCCATGGATTCTTCTTCCAATCAAACACACCTCTGCCGATTTTTAATTTCAATCAAGGTGACATCAGTTTGTATAGAGCCCGTATCAAGCAGTTACGCGGCGAACTCGAAGCTCAAAAAAATATCGTAGAACAAGAAGTTGTCCAAGCGTATAGAGCAGTCCAAATGCAGCGTGAGCGAATCCAGCAACTACAAGACAAAACTCTCGAACGATCAAAAAAAGTAGCGCAGATGTCTCAAAAAAGCTACGAAATTGGTCAGTCAGACATGGCTTCTGTGCTTGTTGCTCAGCAGTCAAATCTAGAAATTCGTTATGAGTATTTAGATGCGATCTACGCTTACGAGATAGCGTATACCGATTTAGAGCAAGCCATCGGCACAACCTTCTATTAGTTAGCTAGAACTACCGAGTATACGGAAACCCTGATTCAGAGGAGAGTGATATGGACAACGAAGTCAAAATCGAACATCCGTATTTGGAAATGTATCAGCGCTTATCGAACTTAAAGGAGCAGAAAAAATTCGACGCAAATTCAAGAAACGAGCTTCGCGAGCTTTCTCGGGGTATTCATTTCACCATTCAAGATAGCTTGCAATTAGAGACTTTGATGGTTCTTCCATGGTTCAGAGTCGAGATGGTGTTTGAATTGTTTTTCCTCAAGATGCGTGAAAAATATTGTTACTCGATTTTTTCCCCATCGATGTTGAAATTTCTGAAAGAGTATTCGCCTCTTGTGGAAATGGGTGCTGGAAATGGATACAACGCGTGGCTCCTGCGACAGATGGGAGCTGACATAGAGGCTATTGAAGCTTTCCCCGTAGAAGAAGGGAAAAATTGGTTTTTCGGCACGAACGTATTCGGCATGCCTGCAAAAAAAGGCAAAAGCTGGACGCATGTCACCAAAGGCGATTCGAAGGACTTGGTGAATTTTTCTGATCGCACCTTACTAATTAGCTGGCCACCAATTAATTCGATGGCTTCAGAAGCATTACAACACTTCAAAGGTTCAAACATCATCCTCGTGGAAAACAGAAAAAACTGCGCTAACAATTCGTTCTATAGAATCTTGAGCAAAGAATGGCATCTAATATACTCGACAGAAACTGATGGCTGGAGCGGTTTTCAGGTTGAGTGGTTGGAACTCTACAGGCGACTTGATGCTTCAGATTCAAAACTTCATCCTCATTCTCATCCTGAGGTCAAACATTCCCACTTGCACCTCCACGACGAGCATCACGATCACGATCATGAGCATGATCATGTGGCCGACTTCAGGCATCCCCATAGTCATGAACATAAGCACAACTTGCGACCCCACAACCACCCGCACATCGGAGATGAGCATCACCATGATTCGAAGCTCGATCATGAGGAAACATAATTGACTCCCTGAGGGTTCTTACCATGACAGTTTTAGTTCAGCAACAAATTGATCAGTTTGACCGAGATGGCGCAATCTGTCTGAAAAGTGTATTAACACCTGAGCAGATCGAAGAATTGCGCAACGGAGTTGAATACAATCTGAGTCACCTCAGCCCGCTCGCCAAGGTCGTTAGCGAAGCGGACGATCCGGGTTGTTTCATTGAAGACTTCTGTACATGGCAGCAAAATACTTTTTACAGGAAGTTCATTTTTCAACCCGAGATTGGCATGATTGCAGGGTTACTAATGAAGAGTGGGGTCGCCCGCCTGTACCACGATCACTTGTTGGTAAAAGAGACGAATACACGTCAAGCAACACCATGGCACCAGGATCAACCTTACTACAACATTGATGGCAAGCAGAATTGCAGCATTTGGATTCCGCTCGATCCAATTTCGCGCGATGCCACATTAGAGTTTGTTGCCGGATCGCATAAGGGACCGTGGCTGATGCCTCGTTCGTTTCGTGATAATCAGGCAAAGTGGTTTCCCGAGGGGACTCTAGCTGAGTTGCCAGACATTGAAGCTGACCGGAACCGATTTCATATTATTGGTTGGCCTGTGGAACCAGGCGACATAGTGTGTTTTCACATGCTCACACTTCATGCAGCTCGAGGTCCAGACCCAGGTCAACGCAGAAGAGTTTTTTCACTTCGCTTCATTGGCGATGATATAACTTTTACACCGCGCAACTGGCGTACGTCTCCTCCCTTTGACGGACTAGACAACGACCTGCCGGTCGGTGCACCAATGGTGCATCCGCTTTTCCCGATCGTATGGTCAAAATGAATGGTGACCGGCTTCTCTTTAGTCGGTGTTCGATGTTTTCTTCAATCGCTTGATTGCTACAAAAAGCGAACAAGCTATCCCTGTGAGCACAAGGGACACAACAAGACCTTTCGGAATACTCTGCTTCAGTCGGGTCGCCATTTCTGGACCTTGAGACAAAGGAGAATCTGGACGCGGACCAGCATGGGATCGTTCATCGACAAAATAGCAAACAGACACGGAGACTAGCAATGAAACCACAAATAGAATAGGAATCCACCGAAATGGACGCCACTTCTCTCTTGGGTTGTAGGACCGATCTGGCATTTTGAAAATCTCTTTCCTAGTCCGCATTGTCAAGAGTCAAGACTCAAAGAATCGCATCCTGCGCTCGAACCCCAAGGCAGTCGCAGCTCCACATTGACCAGAGAGTAATATTACCATTAGATATTCAACAACGAATCTAGATTTGCCTTATGCTTTGGGGCTCCAGACATCGACTGGTTATAAGAAAATGGATTCCAATTTCGACAACAAAATGCCCATGAGAGGCGTATTCTACGCACTACTTGCCTCCTTCTTGTTCGGCATTACTACTCCAATGGCAAAAGCGCTCTTGCAAGACACGATGCCGATATTGCTCGCCGGCTTGTTTTATCTGGGTTCCGGCGTCGGGCTCGCTCTGTGTCTTTTGCTTGGAGGGAAAGCCAAACTTGCTGAGAGTGGTCCATCCTTAAAACGAGCTGACTTCCCGTGGCTTGCTGGAGCAGTTTTTGCTGGTGGAATAGTGGCACCAGTGCTTTTAATGCTTGGTCTGGCTACAGCTCAAGCTTCGGCAGCATCCCTATTTCTAAACTGCGAGAGCGTTTTCACGGCTCTGATTGCTTGGTTCGTTTTTAAAGAGAATTTCGACAAGAGAATACTTCTCGGGATGTTCGTAATAGTGCTGGGCGGCGTCCTTCTTTCGGTAGATTTTACTTCCGGCTTTGCACTATCTAACGGTGTTCTACTGATTACGACTGCTTGTATCGGCTGGGCAGTGGATAACAATTTGACGCGAAAAATCTCGAATTCTAATCCAGCGCAAATAGCTTGTATCAAAGGATTAGTCTCAGGAGTGACAAATTGTGCTCTTGCTTTATTTCTTGGTGCAAAAATTCCATCGTTTCTCGTCATCGCTGAGTCGATGTCTATTGGTTTTTTGGGCTATGGTGTCAGCCTCGTTTTGTTCGTTTTAGCGCTCAGGCACATCGGAACAGCAAGAACTGGAGCATATTTCGGACTAGCTCCGTTTGTCGGCGCAATAGTTGCTATCATTTTTCTACGAGAAACGGTTTCGTTACCATTGGTCGTGGCAGCAGTGTTGATGGGAATTGGCCTGTGGTTGCATTTGACAGAAGAACATTCACATGAACACGAGCATGACGAGATTGAGCATGAGCATGAACACGTTCATGATGAGCATCATCAACACGATCATTGTTCTGATGACCCCCCAGGTGAACCGCATATACATAAACACAAACACCAAAAGCTTCGGCACACGCATCCCCACTTCCCGGATTCACACCACGACCATCACTAGTGGCTTCGCAAATGTGTTTGTGGCTATGGCGGAAAGTACAACTTGATGGAGAACTCAACATGAAACGATGGATGCTAAACTCCCTATTGATCTTGATGACAACCGTCCCGCCTGCGGCTTATGGCAGTGGCAATCCAGCCTACGAAGCAGCGAACCTCATACAACAGGATCGTCCTTCTGAAGCACTCAAAATATTGAACGCTGAGCTTCGCCTGCATCCCAACAACAAAGACGCTTACCAAAGTCGTGCCTTGGCCTACTTCACGCTGGGTGACTATATCCGAGCATGTTCTGATTACACACGCGTGATCTCTATGGACAAGCGTAACGTTGCTGCGTATCAAACTCGCGCTTACTGTTGGGATTATCTCGGCAAGGGTGAGAAGGCCATTGAAGATTTCACGATAGTAATAAAGCTCACTCCAAATGACGATGAGCCGTATCACTATCGAGCAGAACAAAATCTGAAGATGAAGAGATACAAGGAAGCAATCGCCGATTCAAACGAGTCACTGCGTCTCCATCCGAAACATTTAAGAGCATACTATTATCGAGCCAAAGCGTTCGACATGCTTGGTGAAACTCAAAAGGCCGCAAGTGATCGAGAAGAGATAGCCAAACTCTTGAAGCAAGAAAAAGCTTCACAGTAATTACGGTGCGGACGCAAAAGCATACATCGATGCCTCATGAGTAACAACAATTGGCAAAGAGGTAGAGTCCAGAGTTCGGAAATCGGCGGGAGATTTGACGCCACTGTATGACTTGAAACGTCAAGTGTTTGCCCCGAAGTAGTCTTTAAGTCGCGAGCAATATTAAAAGACAAGCACCGTGATCAGGCTTGAATAACGTCAAGTTAAACTGCTGGATCGCTGTGATAAATGTCGTTAATCAGGCTCCTCCCAAACCGCACTTAAACTAGGTTTTTCTATTTCCTCTATTGTACGGGGGCAGCGCCACCGCGCATCAAGCGATCCTGTTATCTGGTTGAACCTGTAGATCGTTGTCGCTTGACCCGCAGAGCCGCCCCCGTACTCCGATTTCGCGAGGCGAAAGCCGCAGTTAAATTGGAGAAAGTAGAATGAATACCAGAACACTAAAAAAACATCTCAAGTACATCGTGCCTGAAATGCGTTTGGCATTGATAAAGGAGCCTGGTACAAATCCGCTGCCAATCAATACTCCAAGCGATCTAGAAAAATTCGTTGAACCTCTTCGTCACTACTCGGAAGAATATTTCATCGCCTATCACCTGACGGCCCGAAATGAAATCTGCAATTTTCAAATCATTTCTCACGGCTGTCTTTCGGCTTCTTTAGTGCATCCACGCGAGGTGTTTAAGGGTGCATTGATCGCAAATTCTTATGCAATCATTGTAGCTCACAATCATCCAGGCGGATCGCTAACCCCGAGCAGAGAGGATTTGGAAACTACGGAAACGCTGATAAAAGCTGGTGACTTGCTCGGAGTAAAAGTAATCGATCACATCATTGTCAGCTCTAACGGACTGTGCAGCTTGAGAGAAACTCACGGCTATATGTGGTCGTAAAAGAGTATGTTCGAGAGGGCAAGGTGAAGATCTGACTCATCTTGCCTTTTCAATACAGTGCATCTGTGTACAGAGCAAACGATCAACCTGCCCATCGATTCCATTCAACAATTCCATCACGCAGCAAAACTGCATCGTATCCTGATTTGCGAAGCAAACGAACTGCGTCGTCAGACATGAGGCAAAACGGACCACGACAGTAAGCCACGATTTTCTTTCCCTTCGGCAACTCTTTGAGCCTGGCTTTAAGTTCTGACAAAGGCATCGACCGAGCATATGGAATGTGTGCCGATTCAAATTCGCTCGCCGGCCGCACATCGATGACAACTACATCGCCGTTGCTAGCTTGCTGCAAAAGCTCGTCTCTGGTAGTACCAGTCCATTCATGTGCCGATTCACCTAACTGGCGCACGGCATCTTGCAGTTCAGTCAAGCGCTCCTCCGCCAACTCCCGCAGTGTGACAAGGAAGTTTGCCACCGACGAACTGGCAAGCTTGTAAATCATGTTCTTTCCGTTACGCTCACTCTCGACTAACCGTGCTGCTTTCAAGTCCTGTAAATGCGAACTCGCCAACTTGAGGCTAATGCTTGCCTCCCTGCTCAGCATCTCGACTGTTTTCGGAGCCTGGCAAAGCAAGCCGAGAAGCTCAAGCCTCTTCGGACTAGCCGAAGCTTTCGCGATCCGAGAAACTTGCTCGTACAGCCCATTCTTGACTTCTCTGTTCGTGACCATTAGGTGCCTCAACGCTTTGCGCCAACCAACTGCGAAATAACAAATTTACATGATCATTGCACGTGAAACGATGATATTCTAACATTCGTTAGAATGTTTCAGCATAATTCGGGATTTAACTGTCCTGAATAGACAGCCCCGATAGTTTTCTCCATGAGTAACAAAGACATCAAACTTGCATTGAATCAAGGTGTGGACCTGAAACCGACCACAACTTCCGGGATTTGCCGCGCCGTAGTACTTGACGCCGACAAGCGCTTCGATTTGACATGGGATCGGTTCCTTCGTCTTCATCGGACGGCCGAGGCAATAAAGCGAATCGTAAAATCATCCGATTCAATCCTTGATGTGGGTGGCTTTGACGGTGCGCTTGCTCTGTTCTTGCCTCAATATGACATTGATGTACTCGATCCGATCACGACAGGTGGCACCGGACTTAGTATCACTACAGAACCATATGATGCGGTTGTCTCAGTAGATGCTCTTGAGCATGTAGCGCCCGAAGACCGGCAATCATTTTTGGAGCAGCTGTGCAAAGTTGCACGGCAATCATGCTTTATCAACTTTCCAGGTCGCCAATCTGCCGCTGCCCAGGAACTGATATTAGAGCTGACCAATAATCCACTGGTTAAGGAACACGTTGAATGGCAGCTTCCAGATAGCGACTATGTTAAACAGCATCTCGAATCATCAGGTTTTCTCGTCGAGACGCAAAAACACTCAAGTCTTGCGCAATGGATATCACAATATCTTCTTCAAACCGTGGCGCCCGATTTGGCAGCCAAGGCGAACCGTCATCTCTTAGAGCACCATCTCGACGCGCCGTTTGACACCCCGCTTTATGACCTTGTCATAGGCAAGAGAATAAAATAGGTAGAAGATGAAAGAGATAACGGAATGAAAACCAATCCGGTTGAAGCATTGAAGATCGATAAGTTAGGAGGAGCGCGGCAGCATATGGAAAATATACTCTGGTTTCTGGGAATCGTCGGATTCTATTTCGCCATGCAACTTTGGATCCTGCCGAAGCTTGGCATATCCACTTGAATGTCGAAAAGCTGCTCGGTCGAGCAGAAAAACAACGCACCGGCCCAAGAAGAGAAAACGGTGAAAGCCAACGAGCCCGGCTACGACGATTAGATTCCTAGGGTTTACCCCGTAGTCAAGCTGTCAGATTTCCCATTACGCGAGAACCGGGAACAAAGATATACTGGTATCGTCGACTACAAATGGTAGCGATTGCCGCTGATGCGCGACCTACCATTAAAATGATCAGTAACTGATCTTTTTTCCCGATTCTTTTTCCTGCTGTTACTTCAAAAACACAGCTTCTCACATTCTTCTTTTAAGCTCTGAGTTTAGTTAACCGGCGCCTGGAAGGCAGCCACGACAAACCAGATCAAACCGAAAAGGAAAATCACTCAAGAGAGATTAATCAACACTCCTGATCAGAAGTACTGATCTCCCGCTTTCGTTTGTTCGCTGCAATTCAGCAGCCATCAACTTTCAAGTTTTCAATCCACGTCCTGCCAGCGCGTCACAAAATTGCTGGCAAGGACAACCCAAACAAGGAATAAAATCAATGACAAATGAGACTCCCTTTGGAGCTGCCTTCGTGCGCTCCGATCTTCTCACGCGAAGAGAAGCAGCTGTTTATCTCGGTGTTTCAGAGCAGACCCTCGCAATATGGAAATGCACGGGTAGATACAATCTCCCATACATCAAAATCGGACGGCTCGTGAAATACAAACTCAGTGATTTGGACGCGTTCATCACGAGAAATCACAAAACTACATTGACATAAGAAACAAAAGACCCAAGAACAGTACGAATCCCTCCGGGGACGCACCCTGAAAACAGGGCTCTGACACGTTCGAACGACTGGCTTCTTGGGCAAACCTGGCTAAGGCGCGCATAAATTTAAAACTGCAGCGCACCATATCCGGTGTTTCCCAGTCTTCGAATTTGTCTGGTTCAAATATAGAAACAACATTTAGTCACCTGGTGAGTTCGCGCGATGACTTGGACGGCGCGCATGCTTCCTTCTCTCGAAACTCACCGGTGACAGGAGGTGGAACAGTGACTTCAATGTCATCGCCGCTTGGCGGAATAGAACAGATTCTCCTACTTCTCTTCATGTTGATGGTTCTTGTTGGTATTGCCGGAGGTAATCCGAGCATGGTTCTGAATCCAGTGTTCGACATTGTCGGGCAGATGGTAAAGGCTCTTATAAGCCTGCTCAGCACCCTTCTAATAACTCTGTTTAGAGTCTTGGGTAATGTTCTCGTGTCCGGAGTAAATCTCCTGGCAGAGACGCTCAAAAATGGCTCTGGAAGACAGAACAAAAGATAGAAAGCACCAGAACAATCGCCAACAACATCAGAAACAGTACAAAACATCATAAACCCACAATAACCACATACGGTGTCGCCGCGAGGAGGTGGCACCGACGCGCAACAATCAACCGAGCGCAGCGAGACATTACGGAGAGGCTTGACTCTTCAGTAATGCAAGATACATATGACTAGGTCGAACCCCGAAAGTGGCTTCACTACTAGGTTTTTAGTCTTAGTCTCAATCGCGCGCTCGGTTTTAAATCATAGTCTAAGCCGAAATCGCCCATCAGGCGTGCATTTTTAGGATGAGTACAACAAATGCCAAGAACAAAAACAATCTATCACCAAATTTATGTCGGACTAGCGGCTGAGGACAGAGAGCGACTGACTCAAAAAGCCAAGGCAAAAAATCTTGCATCAACAGAAGTAGCAAGAGAAGCAATTCGATGGTATCTAGACAATCACGAAAAATTAGGAGGAAAAGGAAAAGAAGCTGAGGTATCTCAAGCAATCAGATATGCAACAGACGGATTGATCAAAGCCATTAACAGCGGCGTCGACCGTATCTGCAAAATGCTTGCTCGACAGGGTCGCGCAATTGGAACTCTATACGAACTGAGTTGGATGTCACTGCCGGACGATGAAAACGCTCGAAAAGCATTCGAATCAGCAGCATCAAAAGCCAAGCAACGTATGGCGCGACACGTCGAAAACGACGAGCGAGAAATTGCTGAAACAATGAAGAAGGTGGTGAACAACTAGTGAACGTTGTCATCCACGGTTATATTTCAGCCAGGGACAAGAAGAGTCGTGTAAAAGGCCGTTCACCAAAAGTAGTGGCAGTCGCCCGGACCCTTGCCCATGTGAAATACATTCAACACAGACCCGGCGATGACAAACCCCCTGACGGAAGAACATTCTTCGACGAATCAGAAGAGAACCTTGATGGCCGATCTCTCCGAAAGGCCATCAAGGAACTCGAAGACAGTAAGGTGGTAGCGCATAAGTTGACGCTATCTCCTGAAGTTGAGCCCCTCGACAAACAGGAGTACACGCGTGAAATCATGAAACAACTGTCCGCCGAAAAAGGACAAGATCTGAAATGGATGGCGGTCGAACATAACAACACAGCCCATCACCATATTCATGTCGTGATCCTTGGACAAGACAAAAACGGAAAAGCTGTTCGAATCGACAAAGACGACTATCCAAAACTAAGAGAGTGGGGTGACCGACACCTAGAACGCACCCGACCAATCGAGTTTGCTTATGCCCGGGAGGAACGAGACCGAAAGGACCGGGAGCGTATTGAATCCAGAAAAAAAGAGCGCGAAGCGCAACGCCAGGAGCGAATCAAGGAGGGACTCGAACTTCCCTGGCTCCACAAAAACATCATCAGAGAACAATATGAACCTTACAACAAATGGAAAATAGAGCAGGAGGAAAAACAAAGAGAGCCGAAACTCGGAAAGGACTCTGAAAACGTAAGGCGAGAGCCTCAAGCAAGAGAGACAATTCAAGCCGCCGGCAAAGAATGGTCCAGAGAAAATTCAATAACCGAGCTAAAAGAACTAAACACCTATCTGTGGGATAACCACGACGAACGAATTTCAACGATGGAATACAAAAAACTAATCGCCTGGATAAAAGAGAAAGAGCGCTCGCGAGACCCCAAGCAAATTGATCAGTCAAAGGAGCAGCAGAAACAACCGAGAAAAGAAAAGGAGGCATTTGAATATCAAGGACAGAAGTACGACAAAAACAGCTCCTACGAAAAACTAGTAAAGCTGGACAACAAGCTCCGAGCGCCCAAAGCCGAGCGCTTGCCGATAGAACAGTATCAGAAGCTGAAAGGCTGGATGGAAAATGCCGATAGAGCAAGATGGGCAGGAGTGACAGACCGACAGCTACAACTATCGAAAGATCGATTCGGACGACAGGGCGCTGCTGAAACATCTCCCAATGCAAACCGTTATGTGAATCCGCTGCAACAGCAAATGATGTCTAACCCTGTTGTCGGGCTCTTTATGCAAGGCGCATCAATTGCCAATGAACTTGTCCGGTGGATCGATCTTCGCGACAACCGAGACCGCCTGAAGGAGGCAAAAGACAATCTCGAAGATGCGAAACGAAATAAACATCAAGAGTACGTCAAACCTGAACGAACGCATGAAGAGAAAAGGCGCGATCAAGACACGATTGACGACATAGACAAGGCTATTGATGAAAACAAGGACGAGCGCAAACGCCGTCGAAAAGAGAAAGAAAATGATCGCGAGAAAAGAGATCGCGGACTGGACTTTACGAGGTAATTAACGTGAAAGTAAACGATTCGGGCATTGTCGAAACCAATGCCCAGGACTTTCCGGTGTTAGCCGTGAACGTGCTTGACAGACTTGGGTACCAGGTCTCCCGAGCAAGCAAACAGCTAGACCAGATTCTTGCCGTCGAGCGGCTCGATGAGCAAATAGGTCGCGACTGGTGGCGGCATGAATATCGAGTAGTGGTGCGCTGGAGGAGCACCACCCGCAATGACATGCTTGTTACAGTAGACATCGAAGAAAAGAAAGGAGGAGGTACACAAAGCGACTGTCAAAAAAGATGCGACCAGATTCTCCTCGAACTTCAACATGATGCGAAACGCGCATCCGAAGCCAGAACACACAAGCAACCAAGTACAGTCTACGGCGCCGCCCGATGGGGCACACTGAACGAATTAAAAACCGCAGGTTACATCCAACATATACCTGATCCAAAACGACTAATCATAGGGAGGACGAGTGACAATCAATTCATTCAAGTACCGGAGCTGTGGACACATGCTCATGCACTGGTGTGTGGCAGAACCGGCGTAGGAAAATCGCGAGGATTTTTCATCCCGCAACTTGTTGAAAGAATTGGAACCAGCATGGTTGTTACGGAGGCAACGCCCGGCTACGAGTCGGGCGAACTCTACAAACTAACAGCCGGATGGCGAAAGATGGCCGGTCACCAAATATACTGCTTCAATGCATCAGACCTCACTTCTCATCGTATCAACCCAATTGATCGAGTGAGGCGAGCGCCCGAAGAAATGAAAGCGCTACTAGCAGAAAAGCTAGCAGACCTAATTATCCTAAACGGCGAATCAACTGAAGCAAGGGGTGAGCAAACCTGGAATCGCTCAGAAAAACTTCTTCTCATTCCACTGATACTGCACGCAGCAGCCGGACCTCCAGAGTATGGACACTTCGGTGCACTGCGCTGGCTACTCCTAACTGGACCAGATCAGTTAGCCAAGGTTCTACGCGACAGCCCATCAGAAGTGGCTCAAATGGAGTTCGAAGGATGGATGCGACTCAGTGGAGAAACAGACTTTCGATACGGAGTTTTCTCAGGCTTAATCACAAAGCTCAATCCGTGGATGACTGACCAAATGGTGACGCTTACTGAAACAACAGACATCGATCTCGACAAATTAAAAGACGAGCTATTCACCTTCTATATCGCCGTTCCAAGCCGGAGCAGAGACAGCAAGCTAATCGGTTCGTTGATGGTGAACTTCCTTCTCGACCATATCTTAGAAGTGAGAGAGCAGATGCGATATCCAATCACAATGCTTCTCGACGAGTTCACAAACTTCGGCAAAATCTCAGGAATAGGAGACACGCTTTCAATAATCAGAAAAAACAAGATCGGTCTGGTTCTAGGTTTCCAAAACTACTTTCAACTCGAGCAAGTTTACAGCCGTAAGGAAGCGCAAATAATCATCGACATGCCCGCAACGCAGGTCTACTTCAAGCAGAAAACATTTACGGAAGCTAGAGATCTGAGCGAGGCGATTGGACGAACCACTATCGAGGAGGCGACGGTCAATGACAACGGCAGAGTCCACGAAATGATTCAGGGACGTGCTCTTATAACACCCGATGAATTGATCGGATTGAAAAACGAAGTAGTCATATTCGCACCAGATTCGAATCCTCTCAAGTTGCCGCTCATCTCCCCAACTGCATACGACGAGGCACTGCGATACGACCCACCGCTTCGAGAAAAACACATAGTCACAGAGTTCGTTCGCAAACGAGGCTACATTAAGAGCCGCATCCCGAAGGAAGAGAATGATGCCGACAAGGAAAGGAAAAACAAATCATGGCGAAATAACAAATCTCGAAATCAAAAACGCTACGACCAAAACAGACAAAACTCCACAGATCGTGGAAACAGACGCAATCCTGATCAACATGCGCATCTGCAAAACAGCAGCAAAGCCAATAGCGACGCTCCTGATTTCGCCGACTAGTCAAACACAATCCAAAATAACCTCACAGAAGGAGAACAAAAAGTATGCAACCTGAAACATACACGTTGATGCACAGAATGTACTGTGTAGCTTCAGACAAACGTGAAATCGAGATAGTGCTCCGACGATTCAAAGAAATCTTCGAAGGCACCAAATGCAGTGACAAGCGCGACGACAAATTTGATGCCGCCTGGTCACTCTCCTGCATGGCAGGACTCTACGCAAGACTCTGCGAGCCGTTCCTGGCAGAGCGATGTTACATAGACGCAATCAGCCTGTTCGAAGCGAATGAAATGTCACTGAATGCAGCCACAATATGCGTCGCTCTTGCGAGATTTCTCTGGGAGCAAGGAAAGGTCGATAACGCAGAGGCGATGCTCAGAATGAATATCGTCTATCTAGTGCGGCACTGGGGAACAGGTAACCACCATGTGCTCGACGCGGAGGAAGAACTACTCCACTTTCAAAATACCGGACAAATGATCGAGGCACATCTCCATCACTGGTGCAAAGCCTGCAACATCGATGACTTCGGAGTCGGCTTCGATTTCGAAGATTCAGATAGGGCAGAACGATAATGGGAATGGTAGTCACGTTAGGCGTATTCGTTTTCTTGCTCACTGGAGCTTTCCTTGGGCAAATAGTGCTTCACAACAATGAAGCTGGTACTTTCCCCGGTCTGGTAGCGGGAATATGGGCAGCATGGCCGTTCCTACACCAGGCACGAATTCAAAGATATAACTTTCTCCATCCGGTACCACGAGAATACAAGGTTCCGGTCAAACAAGCTTTCGCCAAAGTCAGAGAACTTTTGGCAGACATCTCATATAACTTCGGTGACAAATGGCACATCGCTAGTGCCGACACCCAGAGCGGCAAAATAACCGCCGACCTCAGATTTACTGACGAACAGATTCATTACGACATGGATCAACGGGGACAAATACACACACGAAAAGAGCGCCTTCAAAGACATGTGGGGCTGGAGATCACACTAAGTGATACCGGTAGAGATACCACTCTGGTCTACCTGGATTTTGCTCCGAAAGTGGAGGGTGTCCAATTCCGAGCCTGCGATTCCATCGTAACTGGCGTAATAGACTCAATCGAAATGCGTATAGGTCCCGGCATTCAAGTTGGAGACGAGACCGACACCAGGCTTCCCGCCCCACCATGGTGGCTAATCTCACTAAGCGCACTCGCATTATTCGCTCTACTGGGCGACATTCAAAAGGCAATATTTTCATGAACGATCTCCACAAGGCATATCAAGCCCTCGGGCTAGAACCGGGGGCTGCGTTCGACATAATCAAACGTCGATATCGAAGACTCGCTCTTGTATGGCATCCAGACCGCATGTCCAGCCAAGATGCAAAACGAGAAGCCGAGGAAGAACTAAAGAAAATCAACAACAACTTCGAAAAGCTGAAAAAGCATTTCGAATCAGAACACAAACATGGACCGAGCTGCCGCTGTCAATCAGCGGCGGCCGGCCCGCCGCCAAACAGCACTCAAAACAAGAGCAACAATCAAAATAACAACTCAAGCTCTTCGTCCGGTCCATCGGAAGCAGAGAGAAAAAGACAAGAGGAGGAAGCAACTAGAAAACGCACGGCAGAACGAGAAAAGAAAGAAGCAGAAGCGGAGGCGGCTCAACGAGCCACACAAGCTGCACAAAGCGCACATCAAAAACAGCAAGCAGCGGATGCTGCAATGAAGAACGAAACTTTGCGAAAGGAGGAAGTGCTTCGATGGAAATGCTCTCTCGTGATCGCAGTCACGTTTGTCGCCTTAATCGGTTACTGCTGGGTCGGTTGTTCTGCAAGAGATCTGGTGCACTGGACAGGCAAACAATGGGACGAATTCCAATCGCAATTCAAACAAAAAGACCAACAACCGAGTCCTCCGTCATATGCTTTGCCGGAAAGTTCACCGCCGGTTCAACGCTATATCCCACCCTACGAGAGATACCCGGATCGAAATCCAAGCACTTGGCGACAATATATTGAAGACATAACGCCCCCTAGCGAGCAAGATTCGACGTGGCCATTCGCACCACCAGCGCCACCACCGAACAACTAGCACGAACATGCAAAAGAGGAAGGCTCGGTTCAACACCGACGCCTTCCTCTTTTTTGCTTTCGATATAACGCAAGAAGGGTTATTGTGCGTACGAAAGATTCTAACGAAGTACAGTCAGAGAATGATTTTACTAACACTTGGACGAAGCGCCGGAGGTATGTCGTCCTAACGACTTGACGCCGGGACCCCTCGCGCCCGCTATTTCGGCAGCCGCCGCAGCAGGTGTGCGCGCCGCAACTTCTAAAGCATACGAACACACGATAAAACCAGGCGGCGCTTCCCTGGCTGCCCGGCGGCAAGCCTAGCGGACGCAAGCCCAGCGTCAAGTCTACTCCCACGCAGGGCGCACACAGTCGCCAAGATCCGGCGGACAGAGTTATTGCAGGGCACCTTATCAGTTCTGCTCTGTACTTGCTGGGTCGCTGTCATCACTTGCCTTTGCTAATTCCTTCATCAGGCTGTGCGCTTTCTCGCGTGCACTCAGCTCGGCGCTGCGAGCCGTTCGCACATAGACACTCAACGTCGTCTTGATGTCTTTGTGGTTCAGGGCGCTCTTGATGAGCGAGACATCTGCGCCTGAGTTCGCCATAAAGCTGGCAAGGCTCCTTCTCAAATCATGAATGTGTAAATCAGCGATACCAGCCCGTTTCAGTAGTCTCGCCCATGCTCGTTTGGGCTCGACATAATGGCCCGTCCGGCCGTCTCCTGGAAAAACGAATTCTTTTCTATTGGGTTTCTTGCGACTTTTAAGTAAGTCGATTTCCGGTTGACTCAATGCCAATGTCAGCGATTGATTGTTCTTCATCTCCTCGCCTGGAATATTCCAGTGGTGCCCTTTAAAGTCGATGTCGCACCAACGCATGGACAGGACATTGGACTTGCGTTGCCCGGTCAAAAGGCATAAGGTGATGAAATCTTTGAAGTCTGGATCTACCTCTTCATCAATGGCGCGGAAGAACCGTTCTACTTCTTCCGGTTGCAGAACTCGGTCCCGAGGCTGTTCTGTGAACTCGGAGATGCCAACCGCAGGGTTATCGCCTTTGTGGAGCTGCCAGCGGATTCCTTTGTTAAACATTGCCCTTAAGAGATCGAGCGCACGATTAGCGGCATAACGACCGCGACTCTGACCAATAGAGTGATGGAGTTTCTCAACATCAACTCTCGTGATTGCGGACAAGCGGTGATTCTTCCAGTGCCCGAAGTAGCGATTGAAATTGTCTTCCAGCACCTTCCACGTTTTCCGGCTCTTCTTCAGGTGCCGCTCCATATATTCATCGAATAGTTCCCCGAGCGTATGCTCTGCTCGCTCAGCGCGCCGTGCTTCAACGAGATTTTTTCCATCTGTGACCGCCGAATGAAAAGCGCCCGCCTTGGCTCTAGCCTTTTCAACCGTAAGTTCTGGGAACCTTCCGAGGACGTATAGCTCAGATCTGCCTTTGACCTTTCTGCGCACATAGAAGGTTTTCGCACCGGCTGTTGTCACAAGAATGAAAAGCCCGCGCGTCTTGGAGTCATAGTATCGCTCCTGCTGCTTGCCGCTGGGTGGTTCCAGACCCTCGATCGTCTTTTTGGTGAAATTGATCCTGTTGTTTTCGTCCATATTTTTTGTAATCTCCGACAGGGTGGGACATTTGACGAGTGCCTGCTTGTCTTGCGTCTCTAATAACCCGCTTCGGGGCATTCGTTGGCCCCGTTGGCCCCTTTTTCTAATCTTAGTATAATTGGCCCATGAGGTCGCTGCCCATAAGGTCAAATGCCCGCAGATGCTGATTTTTCGTTGGCCCCCAGTTGGCCCCTTTGGCAGAAAATTCAAGTAAACTCGGGGAGACTTGACAAATTACATAATAGCCGAAAAGTCTCAACAGGGAAAGCTTTTAGCGATTTTAGAAAAATTAAAAAAGGTAGCGGGATATGGCTACGAACCATGAGGTCGTAAATGCAAACCATTGGTCTCATAACCCAAAGGTCGATCGCGTAGCACATCTTTCTTCTGTGCAATTGCACAGTGAATTTGCATATTGAATTCTGCAGAATGCGTTAATTCAGCACAATGCGGAAAAGAGTTTTGAGTAAAGAAGCGATAGATCTTTCTTTAGTTTGCCGCGAAAGCGTATCAATGCTGGCTCTGGAGATACCAGATTTACTTTACACACATCAGACTTTCGACAAGACACCTCACGAACCTCAAAACCTTCCCCACACTCAAACGGTTCAGCAGCCCGCGCTATCTAACGAGCAAAAGGCAGCAATAGCAACAATCATGGAGGCTCTAGAAAGAGACGAAGTCTTGATTGCGCTGTCCGGTCCAGCGGGTTCAGGAAAGACAACAATGATTCGTGAGCTAAGCAATCTTCTTGAAGAAAACGCGATCATCACCGCAGTTACAAACAAGGCCGCGGAAGTCTTGCGACAGAAAGGGTTGGCCTATGTGACGACTTTGCACTCGGCATGCCTCACGCCTGTTTACAGAGAACCAGGTGCGTCCCTGCACAGCTATTTATTCAGCGAAGAGCCAGACCTAGATACCGAAGATTATTTGCGAAAACAGTTCGACATCGGTGCGATGAGGCTTGCTAGAAAGATTGCGCAAAGGTACGGACTCATGTCCGGCACTCGGGTCCTTGGAATTGAAGACTTCTTAAAGTCATACCTTCGGTACTGGGGATTGAAGAGCAAAAGTGATGATGTGCTGATAGTTGATGAAGCCTCAATGCTCGGCGGGGAAACACTGAAAAAAATTCGGAAGTCTTTTTCCAGAATCATTCTCATTGGCGATGAATTTCAAATTCCACCGATGAAAGATACACCGGTTTTCCGAAGTGCAAAAGTGTTCGACATCAGAGTGCAACTAACCGAAATTCACAGACAAGCAGCATACAGCAAGCCACTTCAACTGGCGCAGCGCGTTAGATCGGGGGAAGACATTGAACGAGAACCTGTAGTGTCAATTGACCCATCTTTAGCAAAAGCAGGAACACCTGTAATAGTGTGGCGCAACAAAACGCGGGTCTCACTTACGAAGAAAATCCGCTCTTCTCTTGGTTTCAATAACGCGACACCAAGTATTGGAGAACCAATTGTTTGCCGAGATAATCACACAATTAACGACATCGATTTCGCCAAAAACTCACTGTGGACCGTTGAATCCGTCAATGATAGAGGTGAGTGCATGCTGATTTCCGCTACAGGAAAACGAACGAAAAGCCCTATCAGACTGTGGATGGAAGAGTATGGAGGCAAATACGGGCTACTCTGCAGATATGGATATGCGCTGACGTGCCACACGGCACAGGGCTCAGAGTGGGACAAAGTCATGATTTCAGCAAATGAGGCGCGTCTGCGCATTCGCTCCAACAGAAAGGAGGGACTGATGTGGCTCTACACAGCAATCACACGAGCCAAACACGACGTTATCTGGGTGAATAGCGAAATCAAGTCCCAAGCATTTTCGCTTTAGCTGCTTTGCTCCTGTTCGCTCAAGATGCCTGCTTTACGCAGGCTAACAAGTCGTTCTAGCTCCGTCGCGAGATTGTGTACTTCTCGATGCGCTCCCGCCTGATCTCAGGCTTTCTCAGCGACATTCATCTTGTCCAACAACACACCGCAGACGCGTTCGCCAATCCTTTTTCCGATCAAGCCGAAAAGCAACGCTTCTGTCCACACTACACCTTACCTTCTCACCGTTAAAAGTCCCTCGTTGTCGATAATGCCAAAACTCCTTAGAATCGCTAGACTCGTCTCAAGCATCGCCGAAATTTCCATTTAGTATCTGAAGGTTTCTGTAAGACTTAGATCGTTCGAGAATTGAATCTGCAAAGTCGCTGTCGATCAAAAACAAAAGCTGGTATTTACGCTGTGCACAGAACGAAGTTGGCAGTTCACGTCCCGTCGGACTTTGCTTTTCTCGTAAATTTCTCTATCAACAAACCGACTAGCGCCGCAGGGCCTCCACCAATTAGAAAATTGAGAAAGTCGCCAAAGTCCATCGTGCGCGGCTCGGCATTGGGCTGTCCATGCATCAAACCAGCTGAAAACCAAAACATTCCAAAAACCAGGAAAGGCAGCCCAACAAAGATCAGATAACGCAGTTTTCTATTCATCGATAACACGCCTTTGTAGCATTCAAAATATCTTGAATCACTTTGGACCGTCTAACTATTTCGTCGTTGTTAGGCATAGTCTCAGTTTTCCACCCTTTTCGAGTATCGATATGCAAAGCCGCCGAAATTTTATCAAAGCTGTCTATCTGCCGGAAACTTCCATCAGAGCTAATTACATCAGGATTGTACAAATACGCAATTGTTGCTTGGTTGATTGGGATATGTTCAGTCGGTCTTTCACGATTGTATTCTTCAATCCGATCTATCTTGTCGCTAATGAAGGCAGCTACAAACATAGGAGCGGTCTCTGGATTTGACGCCGCTCTGATTGGATCACCTTTGAAAACTGACAACTCTGGATATTTCTCGACCAAATGACGAATGTTTCTAATTTGAATTTGAGCCGGACCAACTGAGGCGGTAGGATTTTCCTGACCATTCCAATTACGGACAGTCCCGAATATTTTTACCGAAAGCTCTTCTCCAACGTCTCTGATGTCTCCACCGTGCAAAGTCTCATTAAGTATGACTCCAGCTATAAATTCCTTTGGAAGTGCATGTTTTGCGAGCTTCGGAAATGTAGAAAAGGCCTTGTCGACTCCTTCAAAACTAACATCTTTCCAGGGAGACTCTCCGCGCTCATTCTGAATGCCTGTGAGATATTCCATGTAGGTGAGCTCTGGTTTTCTCTGCATCCATTCGTTTAGACCTTTGAGAAGCGGCTCGCTCAGAGCCCATGAATTATTAGTGGCATTACGCGGCAGATTTAGCATGTCATTCCAAAGCCACTCTTTCATCGCTCCAGCAATATCTTGTCCCGGACATACCTGTGGATTCTGAAAATGCCATCTGCCATCATCCCCAAAACCATAGGGAGGATTTGGTTTTCGACCTTCGTCTAGCGACCGCGCGATCAGGGTTTGCCCCTCTGTTTTGACTTTTGGCTCGAGCGACGAATCGTATAAACCGAATCTGTTGGCTTGGATTTTTGCGACGCGCGCATTATGTTCTTCGAGCGTCTCGCCATCTTTCAGTGCAATCATTTCGGGATCTGTGAGGTTCTTATCATTTGCGTGGCATGCTTGATGCACCACTGAATGCGCACTTTGATTGGTCTGATCCGAGATTACACCGGACTCGACCGCAGAGTCCGATGCTCTAGGCTCAGGCTTCTTTTCTGGTGAATCGTTGGACTTTTGAACGTCTGCCATTTAACCCGCCTACGGGCAGTATAGTTACCAACAATATACCCCATTAAGGAGCGTCTCGCGACGTAGAGGTCGTTCCAGGTGCGACCAGAAATCAATGAGGGAAAGCAGGTCGTGCTTGTAGACCCCATGCCAGTCGTTGTTCCACCCCAACTGCCAAACCCAGTAGAATATGAGAACGTGACCTAGTTACTTATCTACGGCAGGGCGAGAACTCGTGAAATCAAAAGCAATAGCTATCTGCCTAAGCCTCTTCAGCTGCACAGCATTAGCCGCTGCCAAAACATCCATGCAGAACAGTCACGCGCAGCAACATCCTAAACTCGCAAAGCCTTTACCTGACATAAGCGATCAGAGAATACAAGACAGAGTGAAGGCGCTGCATTTGCCCTTCAATGCAAGTTCTGCAGATTATGCAGAGACCTACCTTTGCGAAGAACTCTCTAAAGTAGGACAAAAGGCGCTGGCGGACAAAGATTATGATTTCGCCAGGCAAGTCTATGCGAAATATTTGAAAGTAAAACCGCGAGAAGCAGTTGCTCAATATGGACTTGGTCTCTCTTATCTGAGAGAAGGACGATTTCAAGACGCGCGCAAAGAATTTGAAAAGCTGGCGAGAAATTCGCAGAAAGGAAATATGTTTCTCTCTGCCATTGACGCGTTAATCAAAGAAAAGCGATATGGCGATGCAGATGCCGTCGTAAATGCGCTAGATGATTGTGGAAAAGAAGCATACTTCCACACTGCAAAATCTCGAATCTTCGCCGCGCAAGGAAAGCGGCAAGACGCCATTAAGGAAGCACAACTAGCCGTACGCATTTTAAACATGAACAATTACCCAAATGCAACGGCGGTCAAGGAATTGGAGCGCCTGGGTGCCAAAGCTGAAGCGCCACAGATGAAAACAGCCAACGACTTGTTTCCAAAAATCCTCAGCCTCTTTGGTGAAATGGGAAGACTGCAAGTCAAACCGACCAGGCTGCAATTGCGTAGTCTAATCGAGCAAAGGATAGGCCAAGCTAGCGAAGTCACGGCATGGCCGGCATCGTCTTTCACAG